>JAEEGH010000331.1_pt1 | contig 300718 bp, 227 predicted proteins | sample 9134181 | NCBI WGS metagenome assembly JAEEGH01 (sample SAMN16246544, study PRJNA631951) | gut metagenome | biome: gut microbiome; feature: rumen; material: DP-attached | host: Bos | place: Iran: Karaj | collected 2018-10 | reverse complement strand
ATATACCAGTAACTGCTTCATTCTCAGAAACCGTCTTCAGCCATTCTTCCGCATCCTTTTCTGTATAAGGATTGGGCAGACGGTCTGAAAGGAAACGCCTGTCAACAGCATTGCACAGGCTTGTCAGCTCCATTGCGTCTGCTTGCGTCCAATGTCTTAGTTCCAATTTCAGATGTTTCATTTTACAATAATTTTGTCATTCCGAGCCACAAAGTTACAGAAAGTCCCACGAAAAAGCCCCCGACATAACCGAAAAACGGTCGTCGGGGGTGAAAGTCTTAAACTAGTTAAAGAGTTTTGCTCTATTTTTTTCTTTCGAACGGCTTTTTATTTAATGACTCATACTTCTTTTCTCGTTTAAAGGGTTGGACATCATGTTATTTTATGCGAATTCTTGGTTTATTCGATTTTTCTTTGTATCTTTGCAGCCAGAATCATTTAATTGTTATGGACTATGACATTCTTCAATCAGTTTCACAAGGAAGTGACGGAGCGCAAGATGCGGAAAATAGCCGAATCGAAGCAATCTCCGATGAACTCAAACGACGCTGCAAACTATATGAAGCGCAACTTGGAGATGGCCAACCACATGTAGGCCCTTTTGAAATCGAGCAGCGCATCACCGAATCATTTGCCAAGGAACACGGTCTGTGGATACCGATAGATTCCGTGTTCGATTTGGGGACACCAGGACCGAGCGGGAACGAGAATGATACATACGTTTCAAATGACATAATCTATAAGGTCAATAATCTTTTAAATAGCGGTAGTATTCTTAGTCTCTTTGACAAAGTCAGGATGCACAATGAGATATTCCCTGAAACTTACTATCAACTCCATGCCTTTACGGGATTCGACGGTCGAACTATTATGCCCATTCTGAAGCAGGATCTTGTAAAGAATGCCAAGCCCACGCCGCAAATATCCATCGACACCTACATGGCCGCCATCGGTTTCGAGAAAGTGGATAGTGAGGGGCGTTTCTCCAACGGCAGTTACCTCGTCTGGGATGTCATTCCCCGTAATGTCCTTGTTGACTGCGATGGCGACATCTTCGTGGTCGATGCAGAAATCAAGTGCATTTGATGTACCCGCCAATGCAACGACAGATTGGGTCAGGGGAAGTTATTGATGGGCATGTGGATCTACGGCCAACTACAACAATGTAGCCGTGGGGTACCTGTAGCCGTAGTTACAGGTACCTGAGTCATAGCAGCCGTCATACTCAAGTACCTGTCCCAGCGACTATTCCTGCAACCAATGAAAGCATGGGGCGAATGATTATTTCCTCAGTTTCCCCTTTTTTTCCAAATAGTAAGTGAACAACTCCCACTGTCCGGCATTCTTCTTGATGTTTGCCTTCACTTCGTCTGTGTCGATGAATTGGAGGGGGTAGCAGTCCTGCAGATAATAGTGGCCTTGATTGGGGTCAGTAATCTCATCATAATGCAAGACAAGGTCTGTGAATACCCTACTATCCCAGTCACCGACGAAACTGCTGACGATGAAAAGGTCGTTATCTCCCAAATAGAACTTGATCTCGTGGAAAGGTACCAAACGCTTGTATAGCGGTTCCTCCATATCCTTAAATTTGATTTCGCGGGTGGTGATATTAAACCATTCAATATCATCTTCGGTAAAAAGGACATCTTGTGCATCACCGATAGAGCGCGTTCCAGACTCATTGACACCACAGGCATAGAGCATGGTTTCTGATTCTGGGCACGTCGTAAATGGCTTCTCGGGTTCGTTACTGTCAAGACTGCAAGCAGTCATCGTCATGCCGGCTATGGCTATCGCCATCATCCAAGCGAAGGATTTGTCATGTTTCATATTCTTCAGAGTTTAAAATATTGGTCTCTCTATTTATATAGTCCGTCGGACCTAGAAAAGACTGCACGGCTACCACGTCAATCTGATGCCCAGCGGCAAAGAGAAGGTAAACGGATGCTCTGTGCGGTAGGTTTCGATGTCAGTCTTCATCGGGATATAGTACTGTAGGCTTGGCTCTACGAAGAAACCGACATGGGGCGTCAAGTGGATTTGCAGACCGAGACCGAAGGTTGTAGAGAACTGCCACGGTGCACGGATAGTTGTCTTATCGCTGGCCTCATACTGACCATTCACATAGAAGTCTGAGTGGAGGGTGGATTGGACAGGTATTTCGGTTGTCAGACCGAAACTGCCATAGATACCCCATCGGTTTCCACCATACATATTATATATACCCTTTATGGGGATGCCAAGATAGTGAATGGTCTGCTGTTCACGGATGGTATTACCATCGGCTCCCATCTCGAAATCTGAGTTCAGGCGGCTGTAACTGAGACCAGACTCCAGTCCGAAACGATGATTCAATCTGTACTTCAATGCCAACGACCATGTGACTGGCATCTGATGGTGGCTCGAACGCAGAATCTTGTCTTCACCAGGGCGGTTGGCATTGCTTAGGGCGATGCGCATGATGGCACTACGAGTCTGGGCACTCACAACATCAGGATTATTGGCCAGATAGACAGCGTAGTCCGTCCAGTTGTCAATGCTGCTCGGTATGATATAGGTAGGACCTTCTCCAAGCGAATGCTGAACATTCGGATCGATATATGGCTTATAACTGAACGGTTGGTTATTACGGTTCTGCTCATCGAACTGTCCCGCGTATGCCAGTTCCAAAGACCATTTCTTATTGTTATTAGTGCTGACAGTTGGCTTATCGTGGAACAAGTCGGCTATATCATATTGTGGAATCTCCACCTTGAGTATCGCCTCAGTCGTGTCTGTCGCTGTGGTGTCAGAGATTATCTGCTCTTGGGCTATTATATTAGATAAGGTATCAGATGTGACAGAATCCACAGCCTGGGCGATGACTGGTTGCAAAGTATCTGTAGCAATGACGGCAGCACGAAGCTCAGGCAGATCAATTACAGGCTTTCGCGGCTGCTCCATCGGAGATTCTTTCGGCTTATCTTTCTGCTTTGCCACAACTGGCGACGACTGGTGCACACCGCCGTCTTCCTCTTTAATAGTAGTATATCCTTTTCTGAGCAGGAAAAATGTAATTGGAACAAATAGCAACAGAAGCACGGCTACCCAATATTGTTGCATCATCTTTCTGAGCATCTTCTTTGCCCGTGCCAGTTGCGATGATGACGAATGTGGCTCAATGCCCAGCATGTCGGCAATCTCTTTGTGCGTCATACCCTCGAACACCGACAATCGGAACACCTGCCCGTAACCCTCCGGCAGACGGTCAATCATTCTCACCACCTCACTCAGCGGGACACCTCTCACATCCTTTTCCTCGTCCTCGGTGACGATCAATCCCGCCTCGCTTGTCTCGTCGAGCGAAACCGTTGGCAATGCCTCCAGATGATCTTTGTACTTGGATGCCACGTTCCTCGTGATGGCTGTCATCCAAGCCTCTGCTTTATTGCTGTCGCGTAGCCTGTCAAACGAAGTGAAGATAATCACGAAAGCATCGTGCAGTACATCATCCACCGTCTGCTCATCGCTGATATAACGCCGACATACGCCCCTCATTTGCTGGGCGTATGCCTTATACAGTTCTCCGAGGGCATCCTCGTCACCCTGTCTGCACCTTTCTATCAGCCGTGTTATCTCCATCGTGAACATAACGTCTCTATCCATTAAGTCCTACGATGGAGAAAAGACTGCATCACCACCCGCGTTTTTTCGATAGTTTTCACATTCTTTAGCAGAAAAAGGGCTTTTCGTAACTATTCTGCGTCAGCCTCCTTTATCTTTGCCAGCAGTTCAGCACGTTTGTCCTCGTTGGTGCCGTGAACGGCGTGGCGGACGATGCCTTTTTTATCAACAACGATGGTGAACGAGAAACCTTCGGTGCCAATCCATGCCATCATATCCTTCGCCTCAATGAGATGCATCATTGTAATAATAGTTTTCTTGGTCATAATCATTTTGTTTTATTGATATTCCGAGCCACAAAGTTCTTGCTATGGCAAGCGGCAGAGTTTGAGCCACAAAGTTACAGAAAGTCCCACGAAAAAGCCCCCGACATTACCGACAATCGGATGACGAGGGTGCAGGTCTTAAACTAGTTAAAGAGTTTTGCCCTATTTTTTGCCTTCGAACGTGATTGACTTGCGAATCGTGCTAAGATAGTTAGGGGTGATGCAGAGACGTTTTTTTCTCGTTTAAAGGGTTGCACTTCATGTTATTTTATGCGAATTCTTTGTTTATTCGATTTTTCTTTGTATCTTTGCAGCCGAAGGCAGCGAGTACGGGCTACGCCTCGGCAATTCTTGCGTCCCTTTGGTAGCAAGCGACCAGAGGTCGAGCGCAAGTGAACTTGATTGCACTCGGCTTGCACCGTACTTGCCCCCGAGAACAAAAAAATTACGATAATGAATCCAACAATAGATACATATAGGTTGACAAGTATGGAGGAGCCTTCGGATGCAGTGCTTTCACAGCTAATGAAAGAGGCTGCCGAGGAGGCTAAACGTACAAATGAGGAGGCTACCACCCGTTTCTTTGAGCAGATGCGAGAGGATGCGCAGAAGATTTCAGCCACATGGTAACCACTGATCACAAGCCCGTTCTTATTGTCATTGCCGGGCCAAATGGATCGGGCAAGACAACCATAACTACTCAAATATTGCATCATGAGTGGATGGAGAATGCCATATATATCAATCCAGACCAGATTGCCAACGATAAGTTCGGTGACTGGAACTCTCACGAGGCCATCATGCAGTCTGTGAAGTATTGTGAGGCATTGCGTGAGGAGTGTCTGCGCGAAAAGAAGAGCCTGATCTTTGAGACAGTTCTTTCGGCTGACGATAAGATTGACTACATCCGTCGTGCCCATGAGGCGGGTTTTTTTATTCGTTTCTTCTTCGTAGCCACGAATCATCCCTCTATCAATGCTTCGCGTATTGCCAGACGGGTGATGAAAGGTGGTCACGATGTGCCTATCACCAAAGTTATTTCCCGCTACTACAAGTCCATCCTTAATTGCAAGCGAGTAAGCAGCCTTGTAGACCGAACTTATATTTATGACAACTCCGTTGATGATCAAGAGGCGCGTCTGCTTTTCCGCATGGTTGACGGTAAGGTGTTCAAACAATACGTTAAGGAATTGCCCAATTGGGTTCTTACAATAATCCCTTAATGAGTCCACTAGTGGACTCATTATTAGAGTCTATTAATGACCATATTATTACTTTTATATTGACTTTTTGTCTTCTTTGGCAAAGCGTCGCTCTACTTTTTTTCCGAATCTCTGTTCCATTCAAAACCAATCTCATATTTATTTTGACTGTCGAGTGAAACGTGTTTTCCGCTCCTCAATAACACGCTTGTAAGTGCGTTTCATCTTGTCATTCAAGAAGGAGTTGTCGATGAGCGCGTATGTCTCTTGTGGAATCTCCATAAACATATCGAGCACAGAGGCAGCACGTTTCTTCGGCAATCCGATTCTTTCCGCAAATCGTTCGAAGTCCAGCCTACAGGGATGCAACGTCCTGTCATACACATCGCTTTTCTCAATATCTGGCGAGAGACCGTCCGTCAGTCCCAAGTCGCTGCCACTTTGGATATGGATGCAGGTATTGATAAGATCGTAAGCGGGAGCCAGAAAATACTCGCCGTTTCTGTTTATCAATGAGAAGTTCTTTGTATGGGCATCCTCGTTGGCAAACAGATAGTCAAACACTACCATCCGGAAGAACTGCTCCATCTGTGGCATCCATGCTGGCACGAACTGCCGGATGGCATCGGCTATCTGTGCATAGTTACCATGATATTTGAAATTGCTGTCGCTGCCTTCCTCCGTCATCTGCAGAACGGTGGCAAAGTCCTCCTGCGAACACTCTTTCACGCCGTTTATCACGTCAAAGCGCTTCGTGATATACACAGGCTGGCCACTGCTGCTGAAACACAGGCCATTGCTGGCTGTGCGTATGCCATAGACCTGAGATGCTATTTGCATGGTCAGGTGCTCGTTGGCAGGTATCTGTTTGCGAGTGGAAAGACTTAGGTTGAAGGGTGCTGGCTTCAGGATGTAGGTGGCTTGTTCGCCTTTGTGAGCCAGACGGATTTTTCCGTCATCAATGATGGCAGAGAATTTCTCCTGAGCACCTGAGATTGACATATTGTTCATGTTCTCCATCGCCTGCTGCTGGTCGCGCTCGTTCTCGAAATTGATGTCGATATAGGGCGAAACCACCACACCGTCAAACAATTCCTTGACGGCTTGGGGCGAATAGGTAGAAAAACCTGGTCGCAATGTCGAGGGGCAAACTTCTATCGTTTTCATTCTTCCGGTCTTCTAAGTACAAACTTCCCGATGGCATCCATGCCGCAAATCATCTCCAGCATACCGAAGAAGTCTTTTTCGTCAACTTTCCTCGCTCTGCACAATGCCATGCGGTTGGCTCCTTCAGGCAACATATTAGTGAACACGGGGAAAATTCGCTCTGAGTGATACACCTTCTGGCTCTTGGGCAAGTTGACAGACACAGGAGGAGTGCTGCCGTCGGCACGAAAAGCATCATCGTAGGTGAACTCATAGTTGCCCCTTGACAACTCAACGAGCTGCCCGGCATAGACATCACCGTAATACACATTCACTTTTCTCATGCTCTATGCTATTTAACGGTCTGTTTTACCTGCAATACCATTTCCATACCCACCACATCCAGTATCTTCTGTAGTGTCTGGAGAGACGGATTACCTACACCTCGCTCCAAATCCTTGACAGTAGAGATGCCTACTCCAGAATAATCTGAAAGATCTTGCTGTGAGATTCCCAGCAATGCCCTGCGCTCCTTAATCACCGTTCCTATATCCATCAGCGTATGATTTATCGTACTTTTGGTGCAAAGATATTAAGAAAACCTGACTAAGCAAACCAAAAGTATGATTTTTCGTACTTCCTTAATTCAATTTAACAATAATGGAGACTATGAGCCTGATGATAGCAGCCCTTCCCCGAATCTGAACACCAGAATAAACACAGGGAAGTGAAAGGCTGCCAATGGTCTCCGTTATCTGCTGTTTCACCTCCGGCTGAGACTGCCAGACCATTTTTGCCAGCATCGTGTATCATTTACCATATCTTTATCATCGCTACTGCAAGAGGCGAGGGAGAAAGCAGCAAGCATCATAAAAACGGAACCATGTATGCCGGTAGCATAATGGTTTCCTGATCCTTTGCGAAGTCCTTGGTATACACCATATATCGCCACAATATCCTGGACGAATAAATACGACAGAACTCATCAAGCGAAGCATGTGACTTACTGCTCGACGACTTCACCTCTATAGGACAAATCTTTGCTCCACGAGACAATAGGAAGTCAGTCTCATAGTAGTGTTTCTCATCACGTGGCCAAGTGTGGTAGAAGAGTTCATTCCCTGCAGCCACCAGCATCTGGCTGACAAGGTTCTCATATACATAGCCCAGATTGGCTGGTAGTTTGTCTGCCAAAAGCTTCTCGTAAATGATATTCTCTGTAAAGCTCTTGTCCCAAAACGCCAGCGTGATAAACAGTCCCGTGTCGCAAACGAACATCTTGAATTGGTCTTTGTTTTTCGTAAGCCCCATACCCACTTGTGGGTCGTTCACGTGATAGCACATGTTTACCGTCTTGCTGTCTTCAAGGTCTTTCAGCAGTTCCGTCATTTTCTCGTCGTCCACCCTACCTACAACTGCGTATGGCACATATCGTATGGCATTTCGGCTTAGTTGTCCGGGGACGGAACGGAACATTACCGATGCTCGTCCTGAGGGGTCTATCTTTAGGAAGTCGTCCTCATAAAGTTTGAGTATGCGACGCTTCACTTGATCAACCTTACTGAAGTTATTGGTGTCAAGGTAGGCATTGACGGCCTGCGGCATACCACCTACCAGCATATATAGCCGTAGGTTGCGTGCCATCTCCCTATGGGCTGGCCCGAGGGCATGCTGCTGCTCCCAGAACTTGCGTAGCAGTGGAACCGTTGCTTCGTCGCCCAATGCCCACCGGAACTCCTCAAAATCCATCGGATTCATCTGTATCCTGTCCTCTTCGCTTGGAATCGTGATACCATCAGTATTTTTCTTGATGCTGATCAGCGAACCCGTTTCGATGTAGTCGTAACGCCCGTCTTCCACCAGATATTTGATTGCTTGACGCGCCATCGGACATTTCTGAACCTCGTCGAAAATGATGACAGATTCCCGTGGCTTCAGTGTCACATGATATGCAGTCTGGAGATACAGAAACAGGTAGTCCAAATCCATCAGGTCGTTGAACAAATCCTTGATGGCCTTCGATGCCTTGTTGAAGTCTATCAGCAAGTATGACTCATATTCGTTCTTGGCAAAGGTTTCCACGATGGTCGACTTGCCGACACGTCGCGCACCTTCAACAAGCAATGCACTCTTACCGTCCGATTCCTGTTTCCAGTTCAGCAATTGAGTGTAAATCTTTCTTTTGAACAGTCTTTCTTTCATAAAGTCCTTTGTTTACGGTGCAAAGATAGCAAAATTATTCAATCCCCACAAATATATTTCAACAAAATATACTAATCCCCACAGAATTTTCTCTCAAGAACCATCTATTCCCCACAAATTTCTTTTCCGATGTGTTTTCATGTCTCAATCGATGTAAGGCCGAACGAATTTTTCACAAACGACCGAATAAAAGCGCCACAAACGACCGAACAAAATCACCACAAACGACCGAAAAAGCATCAAAAGATTTGTCTGGCGTTAAATGTTACAGTATTGGTGGATAGGCAGCGTCAGCACGAAGGCTGACGACTGCCCGAACGAGAGAGAATTTATAGTCGGTTGCGTTCGCTTTGTCCAGCATGACTACCTTTATAACGGCTGCGAGTTGCATTGAACTTCCACGAGAGGTCGATGCCTATGCGGCGGCCATCGCGATACTCTTTGAATTGTGTACGGACATTGATACCACCGTAAGCCGTCATTTCTATGTAGCGGGTATGGAGGATGTCGTTGACAAGAAGGATATGACCGAAAAACGGATGCCGGGGGTGCAGGTCTTAAACTAGTTAAAGAGTTTTTCCCTATTTCTTGCTTTCGAACGTGATTGACTTGCGAATCGTGCTCAGATAGTTAGGGGTGATGCAAAGGAACGAGGCGAGGTCTTGTAAGTCAAGATGCTCAACAATGCCAGGACAACGTTGCAGCAGCAACTCATAGCGTTCGCGGGCTGTGGCGCGGTGGAAGTCGAGGTAGCAGGCGCGGGCCTGACTGAGTAGATGCTCAGCTATGACACTGCGCAACTCCATCTTTTCAGCGTCTTGACGAAAAAAGTCCATCACCTGCTCGCCGCTCACACGGAGCAAGCGGCTGGGCATCATCGCCTTGATCGTGGTCTGCGATGGACGATCGTCGAGGCAGGCGGGATAGTCGCCCGCAAACTCGCCCTCGAACGAGAACCAGGTGATGTGCTCCCTATCATCGCTGATGCCATACGTTACATACTTGAAGCACCCCTCGGTGACGAAGCCGAACCATCGTGCGGGGTCGCCCTCGCGCTCCAGCTGGTCGCCCTTGCGGTAAGTCACCTCTTTGCCCTCGCGCTCGCAAAACTCGCGCAGCGCCTCAATGTCAATACTGTTTTTCCCGAATTTCTGTTCCATCGTCAGTGGTTGTTTGGCTGCAAAGTTACACCAATTCTTTGAATCACCCAAATGTTTTGCTATTTATATAAGGACTCATTATTTTTCTTCGTTAAAGGGTTCGACATCTTATTTGCGGAAAGGGCAGCTCGTTGATCTATGGGAAGGGTAAGGACTGACTCTAACATCTCTTTTGCACAATCGACGGCAATGACAGACGGCCCCCGACATGACCAAAAATCGGATGCCGGGGGTGCAGGTCTTAAACTAGTTAAAGAGTTTATTTGTTTTTCTGCTATTCAAAAGTTACGAAATATTGTTTATATGTCAAACAAAATGCGTAAATTTGCAGGCGCTAAAGTACTTTGTCATGGAAAAAGAAGAGAAATACAAACTGTTGAAACAGCAAATTGAAGCACTCGTAGCCGGCGAGGACGATTCCGTTTCCGTGATGGCTAATGTCAGTGCCGCTATCCACCAGGAGATGGGTTTCTTTTGGACGGGTTTCTATATAGTAAAAGGTGATGAACTGCATCTGGGCCCATTCCAAGGAAGCGTCGCCTGCATGCATATTCCTTTCGGTCGTGGTGTCTGTGGTACTGCGTGGCAGCGTGCAGAAACCATTGTGGTTCCTGATGTGGAGCAGTTCCCGGGTCATATAGCCTGTAGCAGTCTTTCGCGCTCGGAGATTGTCGTCCCCCTCTTCAATGCGTCCCACGATGTGGTGGCAGTGCTCGACATAGACAGTCGTGAACTGAATACCTTTGATGACATAGACCGCGACTGGCTGGAACAGATAGTGAGGGTTGTAATGGTATAACCAACAACTCCGTACCTGGAAACTTCTGATGAATAAGAAAAAAGAAAATGATGAAAAATAAGTTGCAAATAGCACTGACAACTTTGTTTGGAGTTTTGGTTTTCTGTTTCTGGCTATTCGTCCGTCCCGCAGTCATCATGGAGCGCGAAGCGCTTCAACTGTTTTTGTGGAATGGTGATTATCTGGCAGAGCGATTGGCTGTGCCTGGAGGATTTGCGCGATATGTAGGGGAGTTCTTGGTGCAGTATTTCCTGTTTGAGACGGCAGGTGCTGCTATCCTTGCTGTTGTTTTATCAGCCGTGTCATGGTTCTTTTGGATTCTGATCCATCGTAGTATCCCTTCCGTAAGTGACAAAATTCTTTTCCCCATTTCCTTTCTGCCAGCCATCGTATTGTGGCTTTTGATGTGCGACATGGATACTTCTATGACACTTCCGGTAGCCGTGCTACTGACCTTAGTGTTGATGTTGTTGTTACCTGAGAAGAAAACACCGAGTCTGTCTGGTTCTATTGCTCTTGTGCCAGTAGGCTACTGGTTGGCTGGTCCTGTTATCTTGTTGATGGCTGTCTGGCATCTGCGTTGGTTGCATCGGCCTTTTAATAAGGTAATGGTTGCGATGGAGAGTACGGCAATGGCATTGTTATTAGTAGCCTGCGTATTGATCAGTTCCTATTTTGTGCCTTATTCTCTGGAGAATATGGTGAAGGGTATTGACTACAGGTCCATTCAGGCTGATAAGATTGGAACGCTGGAAATGATGGAGTACGACTACCTACAGCGTCAATCAGCGTGGGAGAAAGTGTTAGAAAAAGCAAACAGGATGGAGCCTAAGGCAAAAGCCTGTCATCATATTGTCAGTCTGGCCAAGTATTATCAGCATGAGACAAGTCCGGATGAGTTGAAAATGAGTCTGTACAAACCTTTCACGGCCCTTACCAGTACGACATCAGCCATGATGATGAGCGATTTGTTCTTCCAGATGGGCTTTGTCAACTTCGCACAGCGGACCATGTTCGAGGCCATGGAGAGCATGTCAAACTACAACAAGAGTGCCAGGGCATTGTGCCGCCTGACGGAAACAGCCATTGTGACGGGGCAGTATGAGGTAGCCTTGAAATATATCTCCATCTTGGAGGAAACACTTTTCTATAAGCGGTGGGCACAGAAGATGCGTCAGTTGGCTACCTATCCAGAGAACATCAAGAACCATCCGAAGTATGGTGCTTTGCAGAAGATTTATGGTGAAACGGAAGACTTGTTGTTTATATAGGTAGGAGAACGATGAGAAAGATGATAGCACATATCGGATGTTGGGTACTTGTGGCATGCATGCTGTTTGCTTGCAGTTCGCGCCCTGAGAATGTCCAGCATACTGACCAGTTGCCGGAGATCTATCCCGACTATACTGGAGTAACGGTGCCTGTGGGTATTGCTCCGTTGAATTTCTCAATGGCAGATGATTCCTTCACGGATATTGACGTGGAGGTGAAGGGTAAGAAAGGGGGTCGTCTGCATGCCAATGGTTCCTTTGCCGATTTCGACATAGACGAGTGGCACCAGTTGCTGGCTGAAAACAGGGGGAGTCAGATCTTGGTCTCTGTGAGTGCCCGGAAAGAGGGACAATGGTATCAATATAAGGATTTTGCCATCCATGTGAGCCAGTATCCGTTGGACGAGTGGGGCATTACCTATCGTCGCATCCCGCCCAGTTATATGCTTTATAGTCACATGGGACTCTATCAGCGAAACCTGGCAGACTTTGAGGAACAGGCCATGATAGAGAATTCACAGGTTCATGGCAATTGCATGAACTGCCATACGCAGAATCGTACGAATCCAGACCAGTATGTATTTCATGTCAGAGGTGCTCACGGGGCAACGGTGATTCATACGACGGGACGTGACGAGGTGCTACAGGCTCGCAACGATAGTCTGGGAGGCTCGATGGTCTATCCCTATTGGCATCCAGGTGGTCGCTATTGCACCTTCTCGACCAATAAGACTGCCCAGATTTTCCACATGGCAAACAACAAGCGTATCGAGGTCTACGATACGTCTTCCGATGTGTTCGTCTATGACACTCAGGAACATGTGGCTATCAAGGACTCTTTGCTGACGAAAAAAGACTGGATGGAGAATACACCGGCTTTCTCGCCCGATGGCAAGTGTCTTTATTTCATTACCACGCCCACCCGCAACTATCCGCAGGATTATGACAAGGTGAAATACAGCCTCTGCCGGGTGGCTTTCGATGAGGCTACAGGAAAAACAGGAAATCAGGTGGATACGCTGGTGAATGCTGCATTGACAGGTAAGAGCGCTACATGGCCACGACCTTCTTACGACGGACGCTATCTGATGTACACCCAACTGGATTACGGCTATTTTTCTGTTTGGCATCCTGAGGCAGATCTTTTCTTGATAGACCTGAAAACGGGTGATAGCAGACCGATGAACGAGGTGAACAGCCGTAGGTCGGAGAGCCTGCACAACTGGAGTGGCAATAGTCATTGGTTCCTCTTCACTAGTCGGAGGGATGATGGGTTATACACCCGTCTTTATTTCTCGTCCATCGATGAAAACGGGAAAGCCACGAAGCCTTTCCTCTTGCCACAACGTAATCCCAAGGAATACTATCGGGAACTGTTGTATTCCTATAATACACCTGACTTTACGTCGCGCCCAGTCAAGATGGATGCCCGAGAAATGGGAAGAAGGTTGGAGAGTCCGAAGCGACAATCCACACGAACTGACTGGCGATAGCCTTACTGGTTTTGTCCGTTCCCGACGGACTGCCAGTCCGAGGCGTTCGGACTGGCAGTCTGAAAATAGTTGAGACCTTCCACCGCCCCCGACCCTAGGGAGAAAGTGAAATGAAGATTTTTGTCCAAATACTTGGATATTCCAGAAAATGTGCATATCTTTGCAGACAGATTGCCATAAAAAAGGACTACTTATAATATGCTACAGATCCGCTGCAAGAACAACAACGTGACAAAGAGTTTCCCCGAGGGAACCTCGCTGCTCGACGTGTATCAGGAGTTTGCCGATGACGTCAAACTTCCCTATCCCGTTGTTTCCGCCAAAGTCAACAACGTATCCCAAGGGCTGAAGTTCAGGGTGTACCAGAACCGCGACGTAGAGTTCCTCGATGCCCGCGAGGGATCGGGTCACCGGGTGTATGTACGCTCGCTGAGTTTCCTGCTCTACAAGGCCACGCAGGATCTGTTTCCAGGCTCGAAACTCTTCATCGAGCACTCGCTGTCGAGAGGCTACTATTGCAACTTCAAGAAGAAGAACACAGGAGGGGAGAAGGTAACTGATGAGGATGTGGCAAAGATCAAGGCGAGGATGCAGGAGATCGTAAGTCTCGACATGCCCTTCCGCCGCACCGAGGCAACAACGGATGAGGTCATCCGCGTGTTTACGGAACGGGGATTTCAGGACAAGGTGAAACTCCTGGAAACCAGCGGCCAGATCTATAGCGACTACTACACGCTGGGCGACACCGTGGACTACTATTACGGGCCCTTGGTGCCGAGTGCAGGCTACCTGCAGGTATGGGACCTGGAGCGCCACGAGGAGGGACTGCTGTTGCGGGTGCCCGACTGGAACTGTCCCTCGAAAGTGGCAGAGAAGGTGGCACAGCCCAAGACCTTCGAGATGTTCGCCGAGAAGACACACTGGGACATCATCATGCGACTGTCGAACGCCGGCGACGTGAATAAGGCTATCATGCGAGGACACGCCCCGGAACTGATACAGGTCAGTGAGGCCCTGCAGGAGAAGAAGATTGTGCAGATAGCCGAAGAGATAGACCGTCGCTTCCACCAGGAGAAAGATCCCGTGAGACTGGTGCTCATCACTGGACCGTCGTCATCAGGCAAGACCACCTTCTGCAAGCGTCTCAGCGTGCAGTTGCTGGCCTGCGGACTGAGGCCTATATCGTTCTCGACGGACGACTACTTCGTGAACCGTCTGGACACGCCGAAACTGCCTAACGGCGACTATGACTTCGACAACATCGAGACGGTAGACTATCACCTGATGGAGGAACATCTGATGCGGCTGATGGACGGTGAGCGCGTGGAGATTCCGGAATATAACTTCGTGACAGGCAAGCGCGAATGGAACGGAAAGAAACTAAAACTGGGTGGCGACACGGTACTCATCATTGAAGGTATCCACGCCCTGAATCCGTTACTGACAAAGAAACTGCCCGACTCGCTGAAATACAAGATATATATATCCGCCCTCACCAGTATCTCCATCGACGACCACAACTGGATTCCCGTCCGCGACAACCGACTGCTGCGCCGTATCATCCGCGATTACAACAAGGGTGCCTATACCGCCCAGCAGACCATTGCCCAATGGAAAAACGTGTGTGAGGCCGAAGACCAATGGATATTCCCTTATCAGGAGACGGCCGACGTGATGTTCAACTCGGCACTGAACATCGAATTCGCCGTGCTGAGAACGCATGCGGAGATCATTCTGGCCTCCGTACCCAAGAACTGTCCGGAATACTCTGAGGCCCACAGGCTGCTGAAGTTCATCCACTTCTTCCTGCCCGTCAGCGACAAGGAGATTCCTCCCACCAGCATCATGCGCGAGTTCGTCGGAGGCAGCAGTTTTAAGTACTAACTGATTTTTTGTTTACGGTTTACAGTTTACGGTTTACAGTTTACGGTTTACAGATGATATGTTCTAAAGACGGAATGGCTTGCACGGTAATCAACTATAAACTATAAACTTTAAACTATAAACAATAAAGTCTAAAACAAAAAACTCTAAACACTTCTATAATAGTCTTTCAGAGTCTGGGCGTCTGCGTCGGCATCGGTGAAGACCTCGAGGAGCACGGGGCGATCGCTATCGGTACTGACCAGGGTGTCGATGGCGGAACGCATCTGGTGCATGTCGGAAGCAGACAAATATACGATATCGTTCTGACGGCAAATGCCTTCAGCAGAGGTGTGGTGCTCAGCAGACACGTATCTATCGCGGGCAGGGCTCTGCTCCAAACCAGGAAGGAGGTTGAAGATGCCACCACGGCCGTTGTTGAGCAAGAGTATGCGGAGATTGCCCCGCAGGTTCTGGTTCCACAGCGCATTCTGATCGTAGAAGAAACTCAGGTCGCCAATGACGCAATACACTGGCCCGTCAGTCACCACCGAGAAGCCTGCCGCCGTGGAGAGCGAGCCCTCGATACCATTGACACCCCGATTACACCTGACGGTATGGGAACGGGCAAAACTGTTGGCCAGGCGGATGGCAGAACTGTTGGCGTAGTGTACCACCGCATCGCCCACGCTGCCCTCGAAATACTTCACGGCTGCCATCTGGGAATAAGCCGGCTCATAAGCATCGGCATGACGGCGCAAACGAGCCAGTAGTTCGTCCCACTGCTGCACAAAAGGGTGAGGTTCCATGACCAACATGAAACGGATATGATCGGCCACGACCTCCCCGTCGCCCTGGACGATATGCGTCAGGTTCATGAAGGGGTCGGCGACCTCGCCCGCCTCATTGATCATCCAGGTCTCATGGGCTTTGCGAAGGAAGCGCTTCAACCGCTTGCTCACGATGGAGCCTCCGATATAAAGCACGAAGTCGGGCACATAGGCCTCATCGCCATCCACCTGCGCCACGGCCTCATCGAGAAGGGGGTTCATGGGCTGGCCATCGATCAGCATCGGACGCTTGGCCTGGAGGAACATGCGGGTGACATGGTTCAAGGTTGCTGGAGAGATGTCGGATGACAGCCGTTCGATCTTACGTTCCGACGGGAGGGAAGGCGTCGTGAAGTCGAAGAGCGGTTCGGAGATGGGCACGTTGATGTGGACGGGGGCATTCCTGATGACGAGAGCCTCGTTGACCAGGCGGTTACAAAACCATCGCTCCTCCTCATCACGAGGCTCAGGCAGCGAGACCGCCTTACAGACGAAGCGTCCAAGGGCATCGGGCTGAGGAAGCGTCTGACCATCGAGTTGATCGATCCATTGAGGAGGACGGTCGGCGGAGATCACCACCAATGGAGCGTGCTGGTAATACGCCTCTGCGACAGCAGGAGCAAGGTTGAGCAGAGCCGAGCCACTGGTGACACAGACTGCGACGGGTGACTTGAGAGCCTGCGACATGCCCAAGGCATAGAAGCCCGCGCTGCGCTCGTCGGTGACGGGAAAGCACTGGATGTCAGGACACTCGTTGAGATTATGTACGATGGGTGAATTGCGACTGCCAGGACAGACCACCGCATGACGGACGCCATGCGCCACAAGCAACGCCGTCAATATGTTTACATTCTCCTTGTTACTATACATCATGGGATTGACGATTGAAGGACTGACGATTCGACAGCACCCCGCGCATGGTTTCGAGTTTCGCTTCTGTCTCCTGCCACTCTTGTTCTTCGGTGCTGTCCTTGAGCAAGCCGCCCCCCGCATAGAGATGACAGCAGCAATCCCCTATCAGCATACAGCGCAGCGACACATAGAGATGGGTTTCTGCCTCTCCCATCCATCCTTGGAAGCCACTGTAATAGAGACGGGGCGTATGCTCATGATGCGTAATGAAATGGAAGGCCTCCTGCTTGGGCAGTCCGCATACGGCTGGTGTAGGATGCAAAGTCTGCAACAGGTCGCCCAGACGGTCATCCGAAGGCAGGGTAAACGTAAAGTCGCTCCGCAGATGAACCAGATTGGCGGCACGGACAGGGACGGGGCCTTCCTCCGAGAAATCAGACGTAAACTGTTCCAGACATCCTGCGATATAGGTAGCCACGAAGCGTTGCTCCTGAATATTCTTAGTAGACCAGTTGACGGTCTCCCCCTCCCCAGAAAGTTGTTCTCCCTCAAGCCGTACGGTCCCAGCCAAGGCGATCGTCCGCCAGTTGCCGGCCTTGCCCTCCAACAAGATCTCCGGGGTGGCCGTCAGCCAACAGCCCCCTTTCTCTGTATACACTAAAGAGACAAACATACGGGGATAGAGGTCGCAGGCACGGAAGAAGAGTTCCATGGGTGGTATATGATCTGGCGACGCCTCTTCGGCACAGCGCGACAAGACGATCTTACGGAACGATCCTTGTTCCAATTGGGCATGAAAATGGGCAAAGTCGATGGCATAGGTGTCAGAAGTGGAAAGAGGAAAACGTACAGATGACAATGGAATGGGGAATGTGGAGACATGTCCATCCACATTTCCCAGCGGAATTCTCATCACCTTGTCTGGACGCAAAAGTAGTATCGGATGGCTGTCAGTCATCTCGAAGGGGGCCATCACATAGCCTCGTTTCCCATTGAGTTCAGTACACGACAGCAACTCTGCCGGCTCACCTAGAGTCTGCTGAACCATTGTTGCAAAATGCTCATGTGGTAGACGATAGACAGCAAAGGCTGGCATCACTTCTTCTGTTTTATGACGTAGTTCGTGACACGCACGTTCGAGATCAGGTCGCCTGTGGTATCGCGAATATCGACATTCCACACATGGAGTGTCGTGCCACGATGCAGCAGACGGGCATAGGCTGTCACGGTGTCGCCCTCGGCCACTGCCTTCACATGGCTGCCACTGACCTCGATGCCCACACAGGCACAGCCAGGGCACAGGGCAGACGATCCGACACCTGCCACATTCTCTGCCAGAGCCAACGAGGCGCCACCGCTGAGGAATCCGAAAGGCTGACGATTACGCTCGTCGACCTGCATACGAGCCATACACGTATCGTCCTCGGGCGTGGAGATAAACTCCATCCCGAGGGCGGTACTCAGATTTGGTTTGGCGTTGATGATCTCGTTTATTTCTTCTACGTCCATTTCTTAATCTTTCTCCTCTTACCTCTCATTACTTAAATAATGAGTATTCTGGAACGCTCCAGGCCAGGGCACTGGCACCCAGCACGTCACGTTCACGGTCGTTGAGAGGCGACACCAGGATCTTCACCTTTCCACGCATGTTGCCGAAGACGTGATTCTCGAACGACTCCACGACTGGTTCATAGAGCCATTGGCCGGCATGGGAAATGCCACCCGTAAGGATGATGGCCTCCGGATCAATGATCGACGCATAGTTGGCAAGGCCCAGACCCAGCACATAACCCGTGCGGCGGAACACTTCCTTAGCCATCTCGTCACCCTTCTCACAACAATCGTTGATGGTGCGCGGAGAGAGATGTTCAAGACTACGCATCATAGACGGAGCATCAGACTCTTCCATCATCTCTTTGGCTGTTCGCACGATGCCTGCCGCACCCGCATAAGCCTCCAGGCACCCTTTATGGCCACAGCCGCAGTCACGGCCATTGTCCACCACACAGGTATGTCCGAACTCACCTGCATAGCCGAGGTGACCCTTATGGTCAGCGCCCTCCGTAAAGAAGCAACTGCCCAGGCCTACACCCAGACTGATGATGATGAAATTCTTCATACCATGAGCACAACCAAAGGTGTACTCACCCAGTGCCGACACATGAGCATCGTTGGAGAGGGCCACAGCCAGTCCCAGACGGTCGCGCAGCATGGCTGCCATAGGGATGACACCCTTCCACGGCAGGTTGGCCGCGTTCTCGATACATCCTGAGACCGAACTGGCACTCGGACAACTCAGGCCAATGGAGCGGATCTTCTCATAACCGCCATTTTCTTCTACCAGCATGACGATCCTCTCACTGAGTAAGGATACAAAATTGTTCACGTCAGGATAATCACAGGTCGGAAAAGAGTTCTCCGCCAAGATGTTACCTCTCACGTCGACGATTGCATACGTGGTCAGTTCGTTGCTGATATCAACGCCTACCACCTCTGACTTAATGTTCTGTTCTAACATAATGTTTAGGCTTTTATGGCACAAATATAGATATTATTTCTTAATCAACCAAAAGTTTCCACATTTTTTTTGAAATATTTACCCTATACGGTGTTTTTTTCGGGATATTTTCGTATCTTTGCACCCATAAAAGTAAAATATTCGAATATTTGAGATGAACATTTTAGAATTAAGTGAACAAGAAATCGGCAGACGCGAGAGTCTGCAAGAGTTGCGCAACATGGGCATTGATCCCTATCCCGCAGCCGAATACCCTACTAATGCATTTTCTACAGACATACGTGACAATTTCCGTGACGAAGATGAGCCCCGTCAGGTGTCTATTGCCGGCCGTATGATGAGCCGTCGCGTCATGGGAAAGGCCTCGTTTGCAGAGATACAGGACTCCAAGGGCCGCATTCAGGTGTATATCACCCGCGACGACCTCTGCCCAGGCGAGAACAAGGATTTATATAATAATGTGTTCAAGCGTCTGCTCGACATCGGCGACTTCATTGGCGTGAAGGGCTTCGTGTTCCGTACGCAGACGGGTGAGATCAGCGTACATGCCCAGGAACTCACATTACTGTCAAAGGCTCTGAAGCCCCTGCCCATTGTGAAGTACAAGGACGGTGTGGCCTACGACAAGTTCGATGATCCCGAACTCCGTTATCGTCAGCGTTACGTCGACCTCGTGGTGAACGAGGGTGTCAAGGATACATTCCTCCAGCGTGCTACGGTCATCCGTACCCTCCGCAAGGTGCTCGATGATGCCGGATACACGGAAGTGGAGACACCTACCCTGCAGATGATTGCCGGCGGTGCTTCGGCCCGTCCGTTCATCACCCACTTCAACGCTCTTGATCAGGATATGTACATGCGTATCGCCACCGAACTCTATCTGAAGCGCCTCATCGTGGGTGGTTTCGAGGGTGTCTATGAGATCGGCAAGAACTTCCGCAACGAGGGTATGGACCGCAACCACAACCCGGAGTTCACCTGTATGGAACTCTATGTGCAGTATAAAGACTACAACTGGATGATGTCGTTCACAGAGAAACTCTTGGAGACCATCTGCATCGCCGTCAACGGCAAGCCCGAACGTGAGATCGATGGCAACATCGTCAGTTTCAAGGCTCCTTATCGCCGTCTGCCCATTCTCGAGGCTATTCAGGAAAAGACCGGTTTCGACTGCAATGGCAAGACGGAAGAGGAAATTCGCGCTTTCTGTCTCTCCAAGGGAATGGATGTCGACGAGACCATGGGCAAGGGCAAACTCATCGACGAACTCTTCGGTGAGTTCTGCGAGGGCACCTTCATCCAGCCCACCTTCATCACAGACTATCCCGTGGAGATGTCTCCTCTTACGAAGATGCACCGCTCTAAGCCCGGACTCACCGAGCGTTTCGAACTGATGGTGAATGGTAAGGAACTGGCCAACGCCTACTCTGAACTCAATGACCCCCTCGATCAGGAGGAGCGCTTCATCGAACAGATGAAACTCGCAGACAAGGGTGACGACGAGGCGATGATCATCGATCAGGATTTCCTCCGTGCCCTGCAGTACGGTATGCCTCCCACCTCTGGTATCGGCATCGGCATCGATCGTCTGGTGATGTTGATGACGGGCAAGACCTTCATCCAGGAAGTTTTGTTCTTCCCCCAGATGAAGCCCGAGAAGAAGATTCCACAGAGCACGCCCGCAGAGTGGGCTGCCATCGGCGTCGCAGAGGAGTGGGTTCCCGTCCTCCGCAAGGCCGGCTTCAACCTCGTGCAGAACATCGCCACAGAGAAGGCCCAGGGGCTCCAGCAGAAGATCGGCGACATCGTGAAGAAATTCAAACTCGACATGCAGAAGCCCTCTGTCGATGACATCCAGCAGTGGATAGACAAATGTAACGAATAATATTTTTGACAGAAGAACATAAGAAACATAAGGCTACGCATGAAAGTGTATGGTAAAATCTGTTCTTATGTTCTTATGTCTAAAAAAATAGGTTCTTATGTACGACTGTGGTAAGATAGCGATTATCGGCGGCGGCAGCTGGGCAACAGCGATCGCGAAGATTGTGGTGAGTCACACCCACCACATCGGCTGGTACATGCGGCGTGACGACCGTATCGAAGACTTCCGTCGTCTGGGTCATAACCCAGCCTATCTTACCAGTGTGCATTTCAACATCGACGAGATACACTTCGACAGCGACCTGAACCGTATCGCCCAGCAGTACAACACGCTGGTCTTCGTCACCCCGTCACCCTATCTCAAGAGTCACCTCAAGAAACTCAAGACTCGTCTGCACGACAAGTTCGTCATCACCGCCATCAAAGGTATCGTGCCCGATGAGAACCTTGTCTGCTCCGAATATTTCCATCAGGTCTACGACGTTCCTTACGAGAACCTCGCCTGTATCGGAGGTCCCTCCCATGCCGAAGAGGTGGCCCTTGAGCGCCTGAGTTACCTCACAGTGGGCTGTGCCGACCGTGAGAAGGCCCAGGCCTTCTGCGAGGTACTCACCAGCGAATTCATCAAGACGAAGACCTCCACCGACGTGGTGGGCATCGAATACTCCTCCGTGCTGAAAAATGTCTACGCCATCGCCGCCGGCATCTGCTCTGGACTGAAATACGGCGATAACTTCCAGGCGGTGCTGATGGCGAACGCCGTGCAGGAGATGAACCGTTTCCTCACCGCCGTCCATCCCCTGGATCGCAACGCCTACGACTCCGTCTATCTGGGCGACCTGCTGGTGACAGGCTACAGCAACTTCTCGCGCAACCGCACCTTCGGCACGATGATCGGCAAGGGCTACAGCGTGAAGTCTGCACAGATAGAGATGGAGATGATTGCAGAAGGCTACTTCGGTACGAAGTGCATGAAGGAGATCAACCGTCACTGTCATGTGAACATGCCCATCCTCGATGCCGTATATAATATATTGTACGAACGCATCTCCCCACAGATTGAAATAAAACTCCTTACCGACAGTTTCAGATAAGGAGCCTTTCTCCAAGAAATCCGTGGTAACGGTTCTACCTATTTGCGAATCAGCGTAGATCCCAGTTTGCCCAACTGCACGGCATATACACCTTTCTGCAGTCCTGCAAGACTGACGGTGCCACCCTGCAATACGGTCTGTCTGACGAGCACGCCCGAAAGATTATAGAGTGCCACTGTCGTACCATCCTCCGCACCGTCGGCATAAAGCAGATCATCAGCCACGCGGAAAGTAACATTCTCAGGTTGGTCTTTGCTGAGTCCCTCGATGGAGGTCTCAATGCCAAGCACATAGAGCAGTCCCTTATAAGCATTGATCTTTCCCAGTCCGAAGCGCTCCGGGGAACGAGCCGTAAACTCATCGGTATCGCAACTATGAATGATGATATCCTTGATGTCACTGCAGTTAAGTGTCTTTCCAAGGTCTGCTGCCGCCTGCATCCAAAGAGACACGACACCAGCAGCAGCCGGTGTAGACATGGAGGTACCACTCATCCACCCCCACGAGTAGTCGCGCGACGATGTCTGACCAACAAACTGGTCTGTATAGCCCTTACGCAGATAGACATTATAGTCAGAATATTGGGAATCGAAACTGTTCAGAGCAGCAGCCACATAATTGCCTGGGGCACAGATGTCAGGATGCTGATGTCCGGCGCGGTCTGTACCATAACTACTATACCACGCCACATCACCGATTTCATCCATAGTTTCCATCGTAGCCCCATCTTCTGTCTTTATCAGATTATTGGCAACCCAAGCGCCCACAGACACAGGCTCGCCAGAGGTATTCCAATCACCCATTGATATGTCCGAACTGCCATATTCTACCTCTCCCTGATTCACCTTATAGAAACAATCATAAACATTGCCCCAGGCATATGCCTCTGTATCCTCCCTTGGCATCACGTGAAGCATAAAGCCAATGTTATCGTGATACCCATCACGCCATACGATGTCACTATGATAGACCTCGACATACGTACAGTCATACTTCTCACCATTCTGGTTATAGTCAACTGTCTTGTAGCAGGACACGCCAAGATTGCCTTTCTCGATATACTTCTTCAGATGACTATATATCATGCGCTCCTTGAGTGAAATCCCTTTTTCCTCAGGTAAAAAGAAATACAGACCCTGACTTTCCTTATCAGTAGACTCCAAGGTGATGGGTACTTTATACAACTCCTTCATGACTTGCACGTCGTAGATGCCCAACTGCAGTTTTACCTTCTTGCCTGTTGGCAGGCAACAGAATCCATAGCCATTCTTGTCTGACATGGGATATACGCCCAAGTGCAGAGTGTCACCAGCCGAAATCGTCTGATTCACATAAATATGATCACCGCCCTCATTGCCAGTACATAGCATCAGCGCCAGATCCTCATTCTTGCAGTAATCGCCCAACAAGGTGGCCATATTGCTTGTCCCGTCATGCCAGCCGGCATGAGAGTTAAGGCTCATACTGACTACGAGAGGTTTCTTCTGCTTCTTGGCCTGATCCATCATGAACTCAATACTCTCTGCGGCATTAAAAGAGACCATGTCATAACCATCACTCCATACCTGATCGTAGTGTTCTGCGTCTGACGTCATGTCACAGATCAGGATATCCGTCTCTGGTGCGACACCACCGAGTGGTTCTCCGCTGAGACCATTCACATCGTTCATCACGCTGCCTGCGGCAATGCTGATACAGTGGGTGCCGTGCGAGTCATGATTGAAATTCTTCACCTTCAGCGTGTCGAGGATATCTTCCGGATTGCTATAGTAGGAACCTGTGAGTGTCTTACCGCCTATCCGCACACTATCACCCCCAAAAGTGGTATTGCCAGGCATATAGTACCCTTTGACGCGCAGGTTTCCGTCTTTATCCTTGAACATCGGGTGGGTCATGTCGAAGCCGGAGTCCACGATGCCAACGATGACACCCTTACCCGTATAGGCCTGCGGCAATTGTGGGGCAGTGCCTGCATTGCAGGCCGCAGCCTGTGTTGCACGACGGGTGTTGTCCGTCTTTCTCCCTGTTCTGGGTCCGACATCTACCCTCGCCACTCCCGATACGGTTGCGAGATCATCGAGTTTCGCGAGGGGTATATCGAGTAAGATCTGCTGCCCCCTGACAATCCTGATACTAGCCCCTTTGGCCTTCAAGTCATCGGCCACACGACGGACATCGGCATCTTTCTCACACGTCACGAAGAAGCCGCCTCGCACATCACCTCGGAGTGCCTGGCCACGAGTGCCTGCATGGGTCACGTATCTTTCATATCTCTGTTTCAGCAACCTTGCCTTCGGCGAAATGAAGCCCTGTGCACCTGCTATGAGGGCACTTGCCATAAAGAGGGTGAGCACGAACTTTCTCATATAAATATAATAATGTATAGGTCTCGTTATTCTAAAAATCTCTGCAAAGGTAGTACATTTTTTAGACAAAACAACAAAAGAAACATAAAAAATAGGCTCTTATGCTCTTAAGTCTAAAAATATTCGTATCTTTGCAGTCAGTATTTTCTAAAACATCAATAACAAAAGCAATGAAGAATATCAGTCTTGACATCACAAAGGCCGCCTGCTTTCTTGAAGCCGGCGCAGTAGAGGCTTTCGAGCCTCAAGTAAAGGCCGCCCAAAAGGCACTGGAAGAGGGCACTTGCCCAGGTAACGACTTTCTTGGATGGCTGCACCTGCCATCAAGCATCACACCTGCCTTCCTCGACGAATTGCAGGCATGCGCCAACACCCTGCGTGAGAACTGCGAGGCCATCGTCGTAGCAGGTATCGGCGGCTCCTATCTGGGTGCCCGTGCTGTCATCGAAGCCCTGAGCAACTCGTTCGCATGGCTCGTGGCGGACAAGAAGAATCCCACGATCCTCTTCGCAGGAAACAATATCGGCGAGGACTATCTCTTCGAACTCACAGATTATCTGAAAGACAAGAAGTTCGGCGTGATCAACATCTCCAAGAGCGGCACTACCACTGAGACCGCCCTCACCTTCCGTCTGCTGAAGAAGCAGTGCGAGGCCCAGCGCGGAAAAGAAGAGGCCAAGAAAGTGATCGTAGCCATTACTGACGCCAAGAAGGGCGCTGCCCGTACTTGTGCTGACAAGGAAGGCTATAAGAGTTTCATCATTCCCGATAATGTGGGCGGACGTTTCTCTGTGCTTACTCCTGTAGGTCTGCTGCCCATCGCCTGCGCAGGTTTCGACATCAAGGAACTGGTGGCTGGTGCACAGGACATGGAGAAGGCTTGTGGCCAGGACACTCCTTTCGCAGAGAACCCCGCAGCCCAGTATGCTGCCGTGCGTAACGGTCTATACCAGAGTGGCAAGAAGATTGAGATCATGGTGAACTTCCAGCCGAAACTCCACTTCATGAGTGAGTGGTGGAAGCAACTCTACGGCGAGAGCGAGGGTAAGGACAAGAAGGGCATCTTCCCTGCCAGTGTAGACTTCACCACCGACCTCCACTCCATGGGCCAGTGGATCCAGGACGGCGAGCGCACCATCTTCGAGACAGTCATCAGCGTTGAGGAACCTGAGAAGAAACTGCTCTTCCCGAAGGATGAGGAGAACCTCGATGGTCTGAACTTCCTCGCCGGCAAGCGCGTCGACGAAGTGAACAAGATGGCAGAACTCGGCACCCGTCTGGCCCACGTCGACGGTGGCGTGCCCAATATCCGCATCACCATGCCACGCTTGAACGAGCGTTACCTCGGACAACTCATCTACTTCTTCGAGATTGGCTGTGGTATCAGCGGCAATGTGCTTGGTGTGAACCCCTTCAACCAACCTGGTGTCGAGGCTTACAAGAAGAACATGTTCGCCCTGCTCGACAAGCCTGGCTACGAGGAAGACAGCAAGGCCATCAAGGCCCGCCTGGCTAATGAGTAATTGAGTGTTTACGGTTTACAGTTTACAGTTTACAGATGATTACTTCTATAGGCAGTCACAAGGGCATGCAAGGTATTCACCTGTAAACAGTAAACCGTAAACTGTAAACAAATAAACTATGTTCCAGATCTCAATCAGACAATACTTAGAAAGACACGGCTTTGAGGCGTTGTGCCCCAAAGCCGTGCTCTTTGATATGGATGGCGTGCTCTACAACTCGATGCCCAACCACGCCATCGCCTGGCAACAATCCATGGCACAGTTCGGCATCCACATGACGGCTGACGATGCCTACGCCACAGAGGGTGCCCGAGGGGTAGACACCATCCGGAAGATGGTGATGCGGCAACAAAACCGTGAGATTGACGAGGCAGAGGCACAACGGATGTACGATGTGAAGACACAGATTTTCCACTCACTGCCAGAAGCCCCCATCATGGAGGGGATGCCAGAACTGATGCAGAGACTCACAGACAACGGTCTGATGTGTTGTGTCGTCACAGGTAGCGGACAGCGCCCGCTCATCAACCGCATTCTCAGCGATTTTGGGGCATACGTCGACGAACAGCATATCACCACCGCCTATGATGTGCAACGCGGGAAGCCCAATCCAGATCCATATCTCATGGGGTTACGCAAGGCTGGCGACCTGAAGCCTTGGGAAGCCCTTGTCGTGGAGAATGCTCCTCTTGGTATACGAGCCGGGGTGGCGGCCAAGATCTTCACCATCGCCTTGAACACAGGACCTTTGTCTGACCAGACGCTTCTTGACGCTGGTGCAGACCTCCTGTTCCCCTCTGTCGAGGCCTTCCTTAAAGATTATTCTGCTCTTCCCCTGAGCCGCTAGTATCCCGCTGCGTATCAAGGCTGATGGTCACGTCGCCAAAATTGCTGAGCGTGACGACCAAAGGAATATACTCATCCGTCTGGGGATGGCTCACACTACCAGCGAAGATGAGTTGATGACCATCGACACGGTCGAAGACCAAACCCTCCAATATACCCGTGGCACGATAGTCGTCATCAAGATAATCGTTGAAAGACGCCTTGGTGAACGTCTGGCTGAAGAACACGCTTCCGTCCTGACGGATCACCTTCAGGTGGATACGGTTGTCAACGAACTTCTGTCCAGTCTCATCCTTGACCATACGCAGGCTGTCGTCAGCCGTACGACGGATGTCCACCTGATACGCACGATCCAGCCACTGGATGTCCTTCACCTGATTGTAATCCTGCATCCGGATGGGAGCCTGTGGCTTGGGAGTCTCCGTCTTGCGGACGATAATGTCCTGCGACTGTTTCTTTTGCTTGCAACCCGTCAGCATCGTGGCTCCAAGGGCTACTGCCAGCACCACGGCCATAGCGCTGCATCGCGTCAGTTTCTGCTGAAAATGATTCTTCATCATGCTTGATTTCTTGTTTATCGCATGCAAAGGTACAAAAAATCCAATGAAGCGAGCGCAAAAAGATTAAATAATTTTAGTCTGACTACAATTTTTCCCCGCATCGAGAGCAATAGTGGTCTTTGCTGCGCACGATAGCATCACAACGCGGACAGTGCCCGTCCTTTGGCTTTTCTTTTGTCTCGTCAATAATATTGGCCGTTACGATGCCAGTAGGAACAGCGATGATCGTATAACCCAGCAACATGACGAAAGCCGAGAGCAGACGTCCTATCGGAGTAACGGGCGTGATGTCACCATATCCCACGGTAGTCATCGTCACAATGGCCCAATAGACAGACGTGGCCAGGTCGGTGAATTGTGTGTTGGGCTGGCCACTCTCAACCATAAACATCAGTGTACCCAAACAGATGTCCAGTATCAGTACAAACATGAAATAGACGGCTATCTTGTTGAGACTCTTCTGGATGGAGCGCATCAGCATATAGCCCTCGTTGATGAAACTGAACAGTTTGAATATTCGGAAGATGCGGATGAAGCGGAACGAACGCAACAGGATCATATACCTTGCATTGGGCAGGAAATAGGAGAGATAAGGTGGCAGTATAGACAACAGGTCGATGATGCCAAAGAAACTCAGCACATAGTCTCGAGGACGAGGGGAACAATAGACACGCGCAATATACTCGACCGTAAAGAAGAAGGTGAGCAGATATTCCAGGATCTCCAATACCAGTTTAAAGGTATGGACCAATGATGGAATGGTCTCGATAAAAGAGATGATGATGCTCAGCGAGATGGCCGTTATCAGAGTGAGGTCAAAAATGCGCCCTACAGGATGCTCCGACTCAAACATGATGCGGTACAGTCTTTCTTTCTCAAGCCAACGGGGTTTCTTCATATCAATGACTATTTAGAACATTGCTGCAAAGTTAGTGATTATAATTCAAACAACCAAACGTATGGTACAAAATCAGAAAAACTTTTGGTTTTCTCCTTTCTTCTTCGTAACTTTGCAGCAAGATTTCAAAGACCATCGTCCTACATGAAAAGAATCTTTACCATCCTGCTAGCAGCAGTCATCGTCATCATTGGCGTTCTGATGTGCCGTGGGACCGTCGTACAGGAGTCGGCCGACAGTCATGGCGAGACGGCCGACTATCACAGCATCGACACCCTGCCGATGCTCATCTCACAGGTGCGGAAATGCTCGAAACTCTACACGGCGGAGTATCGTGTGCACAAGATCGTGACCCACGACGACGTGCTGCGCCTGAAGGGGTCGCTGCTCCAGCGCCAGTTCAATATCAAACTGCCCTTGGGCGACCGCAAGATTGCCATCCCCATCGACGCGAAACTGAAGGCCTATATCGACTTCAGCCAGTTCTCTGAGCGCAATATCGAGCGACATGGCGACCGCATCACCATCATTCTGCCTGATCCCCAGGTGACGATGACGAGTTCGAAGATCGACCAGAAGCACGTCAAGCAATACGTAGCCCTGGCCCGTGCGAACTTCAGCGATGCGGAGATGTCTGCCTACGAGCAGCAGGGGCGTAACGCCATCATCGAGAGCATCCCCAGCCTCGGCATTTTCGAGACAGCCCAGGCCAATGCCGCCAAGGTGCTCGTGCCTATGTTCACGGCCATGGGCTATGAGGAGCATCAGGTGACCGTCGCCTTCCGCAAGCACTACGATGTTGCCGACATTCAGAACCTGATCAGGAGTGAAGAGTGAAGAATTAAAAGTGAAGAATTGAGAGTGAAATGGGAAAATCATTCAGACTTGGAATCATACTGATGGGCGTCTCGCTGCTGATAGTGGCCGTCTTCTGGCTGCGCAACTGTACGAAGGACGACTATCTCAACATAGGTGCCGACGACGCCATCGACCCCACCCCTACACAGATACAGAGCATCAAGGCCATTGGCGAGTGGGAGTTTCTCAGCGTCAGTCTTGAGGAACTCACAGACACCATACGCAAGGGCTTTCTCTCTGACGATGAGTTGTCACGCATCTACTACGGCACCCTGCGCATAGGCATTAACCTTCACCAGGTGGAGCCAGGCTGGCTCACATCCGAAGGCGACAGCGTCAGCCTCATCCTGCCGCACGTCAGCCTCCTCGACCGCGACTTCATCGACGAAGCCCGCACGAAGTCCTTCTTCGAGAGTGGTTCGTGGAAACCTGAAGACCGTGAGGCTCTCTACCGTCAGGCTCATCAGAACATGCTCCAGCATGGTCTGACGAAAGAGAACCTTGCCGCTGCCGAGGCCAACGCCCGTGAGCAGATTACCAGTCTGATGCACGCCATAGGCTTCCGCAAGGTGACCATCACATTTAAGTAATCATCTGTAAACCGTAAACTGTAAACAAAAAAATGGAATGGATTGATCACTTTCTAACCGAGTTAAGCAATTTCCTTTGGGGCTGGCCGATGATCATCATGCTGTTAGGCACACATGTGTTCCTCACCATCCGCCTGCGCTTTCCCCAGCGTCATATATTCAAGGCCATCCGCCTCTCCGTGAAGCGCGACCCCAATGCCGAAGGCGATGTGTCGCAGTTCGGCTCCCTTGCCACTGCCCTCGCTGCCACCATCGGCACTGGTAATATCATTGGTGTGGCCACAGCCATTGCCCTCGGAGGTCCTGGTGCCGTACTCTGGTGCTGGCTGACGGGTGTCTTTGGCATCTCCACGAAATATGCCGAGGGACTGCTGGCCATCAAATACCGTGTGAAGACGCCCAGCGGCAAGATGCTTGGTGGTCCGATGTACGCTTTGGAGAAGGGCCTGGGCTGGAAGTGGCTTGCCATCCTCTTCGCCCTCTTCACCGCCATCGCCGCCTTTGGCATTGGCAACACGGTACAGGCCAACGCCATCGCCACCGTCGTCAACGAGTCGTATGGCGTCTCTCCCTGGATTTCAGGTTCCTTTGTTTGTCTGATGACGGCTGCCGTCGTCCTGGGGGGCGTGAAGAGCATCGCCCGTGTGTGTTCAATGCTCGTGCCTTTCATGGCGGCCCTCTACGTGCTGGGCTGTCTTTATATCCTCGTCGTCAATGCGGCCTACCTCTGGCCTGCCCTCTGTCTCATCGTCGAGGCAGCCTTCACACCTGAGGCCGCTGGTGGTGGTTTCATAGGCTCCACGGTGATGATGGCAGCCCGCTTCGGTATTGCCCGCGGCCTGTTTTCCAACGAGAGTGGTATGGGTTCTGCACCCATCGTGGCAGCAGCGGCACAGACGCGCAACCCTGTGCGACAGGCTCTGGTATCGTCTAGTGGCACGTTCTGGGACACTGTCATCATCTGTGCCCTCACAGGACTGGTCATCGTCAGCAGTGTCCTCGCCTACCCTGACATCGACTTCTCCAATGGCGCCACACTGACGAAGGATGCCTTCTCGAAGATTCCCGTCATCGGACGTCCGCTGCTCACCTTCGGCCTGCTTACCTTCGCCTTCTCCACCATCCTCGGATGGTGCTACTACGGCGAGAGGGCCATGGAATACCTGAAAGGGAAACGCTGGGTATTAGGCTATCGCATATGTTATATTATTGCTGTCTTCCTGGGTTCTGTGATGAACCTCGCCGTGGTGTGGAACCTTGCCGACTGCATGAACGCCCTGATGGCGATACCCAACCTTGTCTCACTGCTGTTCCTCAACGGTATCATCGTCCATGAGACGCAGTCCTACCTTGGGCGTGCCCGCAAACTCAACCACCGTTAGCACTCCGTCTTTCACCCTGAACCGCACATCCATATCCAGGAAGGGCATGCCGTATGTCCGCTCCGGATCGTTGTGGAAGGCAGGTCTCGGATCCTGTGCCAGTGTCGCCATCAGGGCCTCGCGGTGCTGGGCCGGAATCTTCACCGCCAGACTGTCAGGAATCTCCACATGCAACGGCTCCCACTGCTTTTGGTCTACAAATCCGCTCCTGGCCTCCGCATGGGCATCAGCATAGGCCACATAGGGCTTGATATCGTAAATAGGCGTTCCGTCCATCAGGTCTGCCCCACGCACATAGATCACAGGTCCTGACAGTGGATCGTCCTCCACCCTGTCCAACTTGACGCACGACAGTCCCAGCGGATTCGGACGGAAGGGTGAGCGCGTGGCAAAGACGCCCATACGCTTGTTGCCGCCAAGACGTGGCGGACGCACGGTGAGACTTTGAGTTTTGAACTTTATGCTTTGAGATTGATGATTACCTGAAAACTCCCAAATCAACCACAGATAGTCGAAATCCTCCAATCCCCTCACGGCCTCCTGGTGACGATAGGCCTTCTCAAACACGATCCTGCCCGTCAGTTCTTCCACCAGACCACTCTGCCTGGGAATACCGAACTTCGACTTCAACGGCGATTCAAAATACGCAATCGGCTGTATATCCATGCGGCAAAGATACTACTTTTTAGACAAAAGAACAAAAGAAACATAAAAAAATAGGTTATTATGTTGTTATGTCTAAATTATTTTTGTATTTTTGCACCAAAGATTTACGACAGAAGCCCATCTATTATGACAAGAGTTCTGCTATTAACCCTGACTCTGACAGTCCTTCTGCACACTGCTGCGGCTGCTCAAGACTATAAGCAGGAGCCCGAATACCTGGCTCTCCGCGACTCCATGCGCTATGCCTTCAACGATGGCGACAGTGCGCGTTTCTACCCTGCCCTGAAAGCCCTGGAAGACTACCTGCTCGAACAGGGAGACCTTCACCAGTACTACACCCAGCGTTGCAACGAGATTGTCTTCAACATCAATCAGCGAAGATTGTTCGAGGCCTACATGCTGGGGCGGAAACTCTCCAGGGAACTGACCGAGAAGCACCTCGACAACGAGATGTACATGGCCTACAACATGCTAGGTCACATCAACAGCATCTGTGGCAACAGGTTAGCCGCCAAAAGGAATTTCAGTACCGTCATCGACCTCATGAAGAAAGGCGGCTACTACGAGAGCATGCCCCCCATCTACATGAACCTCGTCAATGTGGAGATGGACGTTGACCCGGAAAGGGCCATGGCGCTGCTCGACACTGCCAAGATCATTGCCGAGAAGTATTCACCTGATCGAGTGTTCGACATCGAGACCCGTCGCGCCGTCAGTTACTATAATGCTGGCGATATGGAGAAGTTCCTCGAAGGATATAAGGCCTACAAAGAGGGCGAGGCAGAAGGCAAGTCTTCTGTTCATGGCCGCACAATGGAGGTCTATTACCTCGCCTCACAGGGCAAGACAGACGAAGCCGTGGCATTGGCCAAGGAAGAACTCAGCACTGACGGTAATAGCATTATCACCAACATCTACGAGAAGGCAGGCCGCTGGCAGGAGGCCTACGAGTCGCTGCGCAAGACCTATGCCGCCAACGACTCTGTGAACAATGTCGCCCTCTCCAACAGCATGATGGGTATCCGCGACCAGTTGGCCATCAACGACATGGAGAAGAAGTCCGTCCGTATTCGCACCATTGCGCTTACCATCGGCCTCATCCTGCTCGCACTGCTGACCATGGCGTTCTTCTATATCGCCTCCACACGCCGCCGCCACATGCGCCAACTCAGCGCAGCCTACCAGCACGCCCTCGAGGCAGACAAGATGAAGACACGTTTCATCCAGAACGTCAGCCACGAGGTGCGTACGCCCTTGAACATCATCAGCGGCTTCTCGCAGGTCATTGCCGACCCCACCCTCACCGAGAGTGTCGAGGAGCGCCAGCACATGGCCTCGATGATGCAGAAGAGCGCTATGCAGATTACGGACCTCATCGACGAGATCCTGGGCCTCTCGCTCATCGAGAGTTCCGCCACGATTGCCAAAGAGGATGTCGTACACGTCAACCAGTTGCTTCAGACGATCGTCAAAGAGCATCAGGAGACTGCACCCCCAATTGACCTTCGCGTCGACAGCCAACTCGATCCGGAATTCGCCATCAAGACCAACAGGAACATGCTCAGCCGCATCATCCACGCCCTTACAGACAATGCCCTCAAGAACACCGAAAAGGGCAGTGTCACCCTTAAGGCCAAGACGGTCGCCCAGACGCTGATTCTGACTGTCGAGGACACTGGCTGCGGTATACCCGCAGACCAGGCAGAGCATATCTTCGAACGATTCGTCAAACTCGACTCCTTCAAGCAGGGCATCGGACTCGGACTTCCCCTGAGTCGCAAACTCGCAGAACAGTTAGGCGGCATCATCACCCTCGACACCAGTTACAGTCCTGGCGCACGCTTCGTCGTCACGCTGCCTTTCGAAGAGGCCGAAGGTTGAAAACAGAAAAAACAATTCTATAAATCACAAATATTTGATAAAAAACAAAAGAAATCATCATGAACACAAAATCATCCCTGAGGCTCTTCGCCTTACTGTTCACATTCAGTTTTTCAATCCTCACATCTTCCGCAGCGCAGAAGACTGACGAGTTTACCACCAAGAGCGGCAAGAAAGTCACCATCACCTGCATCAAGCACGCCAGCATTGAGATCAACTACAACGGCACTGAGATCCAGGTAGACCCCGTTGGCATGTGGCTCAAGCCCGAGACCGACTACGCCACCTTCCCCAAGGCCAACATCATCCTCGTCACCCACGAGCACAAGGACCACTTCGACCGTGCTGCCATCCATGAGATCCGCACCCCAGCCACAAGCATCTACGTGAACCAGGCTGTCTTCGGACACTTCAGGAACGGACTCGTCATGCGCAACGGCGAAACTGTCAAATACGCTGCCGACATCACCATCGAGGCCGTGCCAGCCTATAACACCACTCCAGGGCGCGAGCAGTACCACCCCCAAGGCCGTGACAACGGCTACGTGCTCACCCTCGACGGCCTCCGCATCTACATCGCTGGCGACACGGAGGACATCCCCGAGATGGCCAACCTGAAGGATATCGACATCGCCTTCCTGCCCTGCAACCAGCCTTACACCATGACTGTCGAGCAGTGTGTCAACGCAGCGAAGATCATCAAGCCCAAGGTACTCTTCCCCTACCACTACAGCGACACCCCTGTCCACAAGATCTCCATGCAACTGGCAGGCAGCGGCATCGACGTCCGCATCCGCGATTACAAATAATATCCCAATACAATCATCTCAAGGGGCTCGCAGTTGCGGGCCCCTTCTCATTGATTTATGATGGTTCGTCCCAGCATCTGCTTTTCGGCATCAGGCAGACCATTTTTGGACAAGAATCAGTCCCTATCCCCCGGTTTTGTCCACAATTGTCACGTCTGTCTCAACAACAGAGAGAAGATTTCAGCCATTTTTTTGGAATCAACTGATTTTCGTCTTAACTTTGCTTCAGATTTAAGATTCATACACATTATTTAGGTTAGTTGTTATTTCATTTGAATTTGGTTTTTGGTTATTGATTAGTGATGCAAAAGGGCTCGCAGGGATGCGGGCCCTTTTGCATCACATATCCAAACATTTATCGACTTTTTACGCGACATTATGCGCCACGTTTCCAGGCCTTCATCGACTGCAAGAGGACGCTGAGCAAGATGAGGGCGACACCGAGATAAAAGGAGAAATTGATCTCGCGACCTTCGCCGAAGATGAGGAAGGCCAGAATGATGGTGTAACAAGGTTCGAGATTGTACGTCAGGTTAACGGTAAAGGCAGAGAGGCGCTTCAGGGCCTGGATCTGCAGCAGATACATGCCCACGGTGCAGAATAGCGCATGGCAAAGCATAAACCAGAGATTGGTACCAGCAGGAATGACCACGACAGGCTGTTGGCTGGGGAAGAGCCACAGGTATACAGGGATGACGGCAGACACGACAACAAGACCACCCGACATCTGATACATCAGTACCGTACGACTGCGGACCCCCGCACTGACCTTCTTGTTGCAGATGGCATAGAGGGCACAGACTGCCGACGACACCACGCCAATCATAATGCCATAGCGATAACGGGCGTCGAGAGAGAAAATACACATCACGCCAGCCACCGTAATCAGCGAGAAGAGGAACTCCGAGCCAGAAAAGCGCTTCTTGAAGATCACCGGCTCTAACAAAGCCGTAAAGAACCCTATCAGCGAGAAGCAGATGACACCAATCGACACATTCGAGGCCTTGATGCTGCCATAGAACAGAATCCAGTGCAGCCCCAATAAGGCTCCACATCCGCACAACTGCAGGAATTTCCGCCATCCGACGCGAGGCAATCCCGTGAACACCAGGAGGATGCAACTCGTGAAGAGCATGCGATACCACACGATGTCCACTTCGTTGAGCGTGATCAGTCGTCCGAACAAGCCCGTAAAGCCTGCCAGCATCACACTCAGGTGCAACTGAATAAAACCCTTCTTCGTCTCGTTCATCCCGCCTGCAAAGGTACAAACTTTTCCGGAATTATCGTAGGTTTTCTTGAAAAAGAATCGCAGTGCAGACGGTTTTAGTACACAGGACCTAACAAACTAACAAACTAACAAACTAACAAACTAACAAACTAACAAATGAAAAATCTAAAATCAAAAATCAAAATGAACATCAAAATGAAAATGAACATCAAATGAGCATTTAAATAATAATAAATTATATATATTATAATATATATAATTCTTTAGGTCTGATTCCGTTGAATATAAAAAATGCTTTTGTTAGTTTGTTAGTTTGTTAGGTATTGTTGTCTTAGACGCTCAAATTGAAGGGAGGGAATCATGATCGTTGGGAATGCCTCTTTACGCTGTTATCAATGCCTGATAAGGGAGTAAGGAATAGGGGGTTATATATATAAAGTCCTATCGCTAACCGCATAAACAGGCATCAGCAACAGTGTAAACAGGCATCGGCAACGGCGTAAACAGGCATTTTTATATAAATTTGTAGGGCGAAACGAGATTTTTTCGATAATTTTTTGCGTATATGAGAAAAAATATGTACCTTTGTACGATGAATATAACGAACGACCTACAATTAACTCAAAATAATGAAATGAAACGTCTTTCTATCCTCTTGACGATGCTGTGCATCGGACTGACGGCCTTTGCCGCAGTAATTCCCGACATGAAATTCCGCCGTGTAGACACCCGTGAGGGGCTGTCGAACTCGGAGGTATTCTGTATCCTCCGCGACACACAAGGCTATGTATGGTTCGGCACAGGCTACGGCCTGAACCGCTACGACGGTTACCGCATCCGTACCTATTTCAGTTACGACAAGGACACGACCTCGCTGCGCAACAACCGCATCGACGAGATACAGGAAGGCTACGGCGGGCGGCTGTGGCTGAAGCAGAGGATGAACTACACGATGTATGACCCTGTGACTGAAAAGGTGGACCGCAACCCGACGCACTGGCTGAACGAACAGGGCATGCTCGGCAGCATGGAGAACATACACCTCGACTCGAAGATGAACTACTGGGTGAAGAGTTATGAGGACGGATTCTACTACTTCAACCCCGTGACGAAGAACCTGCGCCACTTCCCCTTCGGCTACGGCCCGGAGGAGTTCTCCAAGGACTTCGGCGTGTCGGCCTATGCCGAGACGGACGAGGGCATGGTGCTCGTGTCGACCTTCGGCGAACTGATGTGCATCGACGGCGAGAAGGGCAAGGTGCTGTGGAAAGACCCGTATGTGAAGAATGCGCTGAACGCCTACAACGACTATTGGGTGACTGTGGACAAGCAGCAGAACCTCTGGGTGATCACGCACTCCGTGGGTACCTACATCTATGTGAAGAAGGAGAAGCGCTGGTACACGTCGCTGACGGAACTGATGCGGGCGCAGGGCTATGAGAACGTGCCAGAGAACGTGCTCGTATGGGAGGTATGCTACGATGCGAAGGGCTTCCTCTGGGTGGCGACAGACCACCAGGGCGTGTTCGTGCTCGACGAGGAGAACCGCCAGTGGCGACAGTTCCTGAGCATCAAGGGCGACGAGACCTCACTGCCCGACAACACCATCAAGCACCTGTACCTCGACCAACTGGGGCGCATGTGGCTGGCTACCTATAAGAACGGCGTGGCGATGTGCCTGGAGTCGATGACGAACTTCAAGAGCATGCCCATCGGCGATATCAACACCATCACGGAAGACAAGGAAGGCTACTACTGGATAGGCCGTAACGACGGCGGCATCATCAAGATGGACCCGAAGACGCTAGAGCCCGTGGAGACATTCACCAAGCAGAGCCTGGGCGTGCCCAGCGACATCATCGTGGGCAGTTATGCGGCCAAGGACGGTACCCTGTGGTTCGGCACCTACGAGGGCGGTATCCTGAAGTATAAGAACGGCAGTTGGACGAACCTGCGCACGACGGATCCAGGCAGTGCGCTGGTGACGAACAACATCTGGGGCATCACCGAAGACAAATGGGGCCACATCTGGGTAGGCGTGCTTGGCGGCGGTGCCGTGCGCATCGACAAAAACACAGGGCGGCAGCAGGCCTTCACGGCTGACAACTCCGCGCTGAAGACCGTCTGGACGAACAGCATCTCGACAGGCTCGAACGACTGGATCGTACTGGGCAACTCGGAATACTATGCCCTGATCAACCCAGGGAACTTCAAGATCATCAACGGCACGTTCCCCGTAGACGACGACCGCAAGGCCATCACCGTCTCGACAGCCACCACGCAGGCCATCATCGACAGCCGCGGGCTGCTCTGGCAGTGCTCGCCCTCAGGCGTGGTGATCTACGACCTGAAGACGAAGCAGAAGACGCTGCTCGACATGAAGTCGGGACTCTTCGGCTCGAACGCCGTCTCAGTGACGGAAGACACACGCCACTCGATGTGGGTGGCCACGGACCACGGCGTGTCGAACATTACCCCCCTGAAGCAGGACGACGGCACGTGGACCTTCACCATCCGCAACTTCAACAGCCGCGACGGCCTGCAGCCTGGCCCGTTCAACCAGCGCGCCATCTTCTGTTCACGGACAGGCGAACTGCTCATAGGCGGTCAGGACGGACTCGACATCATCAGCACCCTGAAACTGGGCGACGGCAACTCGAAGGAGCGCCCTGTGTTCAGCGGACTGGTGCTCTTCGACCAGGAAGTGGAGGTAGGCCAGGAGTACGACGGGCGCATCATCCTGGAGCAGGCCCTCGACATGCAGCGCAGCATCCGGCTGAAATACGGGCAGAACCAGTTCACCATCCACATGGCCTCAGACAACGGCGGCATCAACAATGCCACGCGCTTCGTCTATCAACTGGAAGGCTTCAACGACAAGTGGATCAAGACATCGTCGAACAACCCTGACATCACCTATATGTCGCTGCCTCCAGGCAGTTACACCCTCTGTGTGAGGATGCTGAAGGACGACGGTACGATGGGCGAGGTGGAGAGCCGCCTAGAGATTACCATCGATGCCCCGTGGTACCGCTCGTGGTGGGCCATCGCCTGCTACATCCTGCTGTTCGTGGGTGTGCTCTTCCTCCGTGATCCCCTGCTGCGCTGGATGGAAAGGCAGAAATACCATCGTGCCCGTCGACAGGAGGAACAGACAGTCGAAGAGACGCCCCAAGAGGACGTTGTCGAGGAGGCTGTGATGATGGAGGATGATGAAAGGTGAAAAGTAGAAAACAAAACCAACGATTTATGAAAAGATTATTAGGCTTAACCCTGTTGTTAACGTGCCTGTGGGCTCATGCAGAGACCACCATCCCCGACATGAAGTTCAAGCGCCTGGACACGCGTGACGGACTGTCGAACTCGACCATCAACTGCATCTACCAGGACTCGAAAGGGTATGTATGGATAGGCACCTCATACGGTCTGAACCGCTACGACGGCTACCGGTTCCGCACCTATTACTCAGACCCCAATGACACCACGACCCTGCGCAACAACTACGTAGACCAGATCTTCGAAGACGCCATGGGACGGCTCTGGCTGCGCCAGGGCATGAACTACTCGCTGTTCGACCCAGCCACCGAGCGCACCGAGCGGAACCCGTCCAGGCAACTCAAGGCCTACGGAGTTATCGGCAACATCGACCGTTTCTACATCGACTCGCAAAGAAACATCTGGGTGAAGACCTACGACGAGGGCCTCTACTGCAACGTCCCTGGCAGGCGGAAGCACACGCTGACCAAATACGGCTACGAGGAAGGGATGCTGCCCAAGGAATTCTATTTCTCGTCGATGGCCGACTACAACGGCATGCTGCTCGTGACATCCAGCAACGGAGAACTCATCGGGGTGGATCCCGCTACGGGCAAGGTGAAATGGAAGGACAGATACATGGCCGAACATGGCGGCAAGAACGATGAAGCCTATAACCTCATCGTCGACCATGACGGCAACTACTGGGTGATGACCAACATGCGCACCTTCGTCTACGACCAGGCAGCCAAGCAGTGGTACCCCTCTGTGAACACCTTCTTCGAGGCCCACGGTCTCCCCACGCTGCCAGAACCCATACAGATATGGGACGTGATGGCCGACAAGCGCGGCTGGATATGGATAGCCACCGACCATGAGGGACTCTTCGTGGTCAACCCCAAGAGCAAGGAGGTGAAACAGTTCAAGAACAACAAGTTCGACCAGACCTCGCTGAGCGACAACACCGTGAGGCACCTGATGGCAGACCGCAGCGGCAACGTGTGGATATCGGGCTATCGCAACGGCCTGAACCAGTATATTGAGACCCTCTCCGGATTCCGCACCCTGGAACTGGGCGACATCAACACCACCACGGAGGACACCCAGGGCAACTACTGGTTCGGTACCGACAACCGCGGTATCATCAAATACATGCCCAAGACGGGAGAGACGGAGGTCTACGACAAGGCGCGCAGCGGCTTTGCCTCTGACATCATGGTGGCCTGTCATGGCGCGAGCGACGGCTCCGTGTGGTTCGGCACCTACAACGGCGGTCTGATCCAAATTGGCAGTAATGGCCATATCAACAACTACCTCGCCTCGAACGCAGAGGGCGGGCTGCTGAACAATAATGTGTGGTCGGTGACGGAAGACAAGTGGGGCGACATCTGGATCGGTACCCTTGGCAGCGGTGTACAGAAACTGCAGATGAAGACCGGAAAATTCCTGACCTGGAACTCATACAACAAGAAACTCTCCGAGAACTTCATCACCTCAGCGGGATGGATCAAGAAAGGCTGGCTGATCGTGGGCCACTCGAACTTCTATTCGCTCATCAATCCCGTCAGCGGGAAGGTGATGAACTTCACCATCCCCACTCCATCAGGGCAGGCCGCTCCGATGGCCACCACCGTCTGTGTGGTGGAAGACAGCCGCGAACTGATCTGGCAAGGCTCTACGGCAGGCTGCTGCATCTATGACAGGAAGACAGGCCGGCAGACGCTGCTCGACATGAACTCCGGACTCTTCGGCTCGAGTGTCGTAGGCATCGCCGAAGACAAACTCCACACGATGTGGGTGGTGACAGAACACGGCATCTCGAACGTCATTCCCAAGCAGGAGGAGAATGGCGAATGGACGTTCCTCGTGCGCAGTTTCAGCAGCAAGGACGGTCTGCAGCAGGGTCCCTACAATCAGCGCTCCATCACCTGTACCCACGACGGTCTGATCCTGGTGGGTGGTCTTGGCGGTGTGGATGTCATCGACCCCAAACAGGTGACGAACGTGGGCAATAAGGAGCGCCCCATGTTCAGCGGACTGAAACTCTTTGGCCAGCAGATCAGCGTAGGAAAGGAATACGACGGCCACGTCATTCTCGACGAGGCCCTCGACATCAGCCGCGAACTCACCCTGCGCCATGACGAGAACCAGTTCACCATCCAACTCGCCACCAACAAGGGTGAGATGCGCAATCCCTCGCGCTTCATCTACCAGTTAGAGGGCTTCAGCGACAAATGGATGAAGACGGAGGAGAACGACCCCAACATCACCTATATGTCGTTGCACCACGGCGATTATGTGCTGCATGTGCGCATGCTCAACGACGACGGCACGATGGGCGAGGAAGAGGCGACCCTCCAGATCACCATCACCCCGCCCCTGCTCAGGAACCGCTGGCTCATGCTGCTATTCCTCGCTTGTGTGGCAGGCGGCATCTGGTACTGGCGCAAGCGCTTCATGAAGAAGCAGGAGGAGCGTGCAGAACTGGAGCGTCTGCGCAGGGAGACTGAGAAGAAACACTGGATGAGCGAGATGCTCAAACAGATGAGAGAAGAAAGTCAACGGGCAGGCGGACTGACGGAGGGAGATGTTGAAGCCCCCTCGCAGCACGCCGCTGACGCCAAGGAGATAATAGACCTCGTGTCGCTTTTCCGCCAGGAGTGCGAGCAGTTCGTCGCCCCCAAGGGCAAGACCATCCGCCTGTCGTTCTTCCCCATCGCCGATACACTGCCCATCTACGGTTCCCGCCTGCAGATGCGGGAGATGCTTGAGATATTGTTATCCAACTCAGCCAACTTCTCACCCAAGGGCAGCAAGGTCAAGGTGTTTGCCGAACAGCAGGGTGACAAGGCCGTGATCCGTGTGGCGGACAACGGTGTCGGCATCCCTACGGAGGTGATGCCTCATCTCTTCGAGCAGATCATCGGCGACGAGGACAGTCCGAACCTGCACGCCGTCTTCGATATCGTCTTGTCGCATCATGGCACCATCCGTGCTGACGAGAATAAAGGCGGCGGCACGGTATTCATCATCGAAATCCCTCTGGCGAAGAGCGATGAGCAAGTGGAAGAGGCTGTGATCATGGATGAATGAAAAGGTGAAAAAGTGAAAAGGTGAATATTATATAAGTAAAAACTATAACTATTTTAATTTGTATGAAGAAAATCTTTGTATTAGTATCTGGTCTGCTCACGGCAATGACGTCGCTGGCAGCAGACGTGCAGACCAGTGAAAACCAAGTGACCATCCGTCCTGACGGCGGACAGGCGAAGGTGATTCGCCTGGAAGTGATGAATGACAATATCATCCGTGTCCGCGCCACGTCGCAGGATGCCCTGCCGCAGAAGCCTGCCTCGCTGATGATTGTACCACAGACGACTCCTGCCAAGGGCAGTTATTCTGTCAGTGACGAGGGTGAGGCCATCGTCGTAAAGGCCAAGAACGTGAAGGCCGTCGTGAAGAAGGCTACAGGTGAGATCACCTTTTTCGACGCAGAAGGTAAGCAGTTGTTACAGGAGGCTAAGGACGGTAAGCAGTTCAAGGACTTCACCGTGCCTGAGCGCGAATATGGCCTGAAGGGTGGTCCTGCCATCACAGAGGAGATGAAGCACGGCCTCACCTGGCAAATGAAGTTCGACTCGCCAGACGACGAGGCTTTCTACGGTCTCGGACAGCATCAGAGCGAGGAGTTCAATATGAAGGGCAAGAACGAGGACCTCTTCCAGTATAACACGAAGGTCTCCATTCCCTTTGTACTTTCCAACAAGAACTATGGTCTGCTGTGGGACTCCTATTCCTACTGCCGCTTCGGCAATCCCAACGACTACCTACAGTTGAACCGTGCTTTCAAACTCTACGACAAGCAGGGTAAGGAAGGCCATCTCACAGGTACATATATTGATAAGGACGGCAAGAAACTCGTGCGCGACGAGGACTCCATCTATTATGAATATGGCTTCCCCGCCACCTCAGAGATTGCCGTCAGGACAGATAACGGCGGCATCAAGAACTTCCCGAAAGGCTTCAACCTCCAGGGGGCCAACGTGGTCTATGAGGGTTTCATCGAGCCCGAGTGCTGTGGTAAATGCAAGGGCAAGAAGCAACTCTACCAGTTCATTCTCTACTACTCTGGCTATGTGAAGGTCTATATCGACGGTCAGGAAGTGGTGCCTGAGCGCTGGCGCACAGCCTGGAACCCCAATGCCTATAAGTTCGCTACCGAACTCCAGAAGGGCAAGAAGGCCCAGTTGCGCATCGAGTGGCAGCCTGATGGTGGTGAGGCCTATTGTGGTCTGCGTGTGGCTGAGCCCCGCAGCGCTGAGGAGCGTGGACAACTCTCCATCTGGAGTGAGATGGCAAAGGACATGGACTACTACTTCATCGCTGGCGAGAACCTCGACCAGGTCATCTCAGGCTATCGCACACTGACGGGCAAGGCCTCGCTCTATCCGAAGTGGGTGCTTGGCTTCTGGCAGAGCCGTGAGCGCTATAAGAGTGCCAAGGAGATCGAGGACAACCTCGCCGAGTTCCGCAAGCGTCATATCCCCATCGACAACATCGTTCAGGACTGGAACTACTGGAAACTCGACTCCTGGGGCAGCCATGTCTTCGAGACAGACCGCTACCCCAACCCACAGGCCATGCTCGACAATGTCCACAAGATGCACGGACGTTTCATGATCTCCGTATGGCCGAAGTTCTACGATACGGTTGACAACTACAAGGAACTGGACAAGAACGGCTGGATGTACCATCAGGCCATCAAGGACGACATCCACGACTGGCTCGGTTTCCGCGGTTCGTTCTACGATGCCTACGACGAAGGTGCCCGCAAGATGTTCTGGCGCCAGATGGACGAGAACCTCTATAGTGGTTTGTCAATGACTAATGGTCAATGGTCAATGGTCAATGGTCAATATTCAACTGTCGACGCCTGGTGGATGGATGCCTCAGAGCCCAACGTGCGCGACTGTACGCCGATGTGGTATCGCAAGGCCCTCTCTGGTCCTACTGCCCTCGGTACCTCGACGGAATACTTCAACGCCTACTCTACCGTCAATGCCGACGCCATCTACAATGGCCAGCGCAGCGTCTATAACGGCAAGATGAACGAGCCTCGTGTGTTCCTGCTCACCCGTAGCGGCTTCGCTGGCGAGCAGCGTTTCTCAACGGCTACCTGGAGTGGTGACATCGGCACCCGCTGGGAGGACATGCGCGCCCAGATGACGGCAGGATTGAACTACTCAATGTCTGGCATCCCCTTCTGGGGTATGGACCAGGGTGGTTTCTGCGTGGAGAACCGTTATGTGGCTGCCCAGCAACTCTTCGACAAGACAGGTATCGAGAACGAGGACCTCAAGGAGTGGCGCGAACTGCAGACCCGCTGGAACCAGTTCGGCACCTTCATCCCCCTCTTCCGTGCCCATGGCCAGTGGCCGTTGCGCGAGATCTGGAACATCGCCCCTGACGAGCACCCCTGCTATAAGTCGTTCGTCTACTACGATCAACTGCGCTATCGCCTGATGCCTTACCTCTACTCAATGGCTGGTTGGGCACACTTCAACGACTACACCCTGATGCGTGCACTGGTGATGGACTTCAACGGCGACAAGAACGTGGAGAACATCGGCAACCAGTGGATGTTCGGCCCTGCGCTGATGGCTTGTCCAGTAGGCTACTACAAGGCCCGCAACCGCAACGTCTACTTCCCAGAGCAGTGCGGATGGTACAACCTCTATACAGGTGAGCATATCAACGGTGGCCAGAACCTCGTGGTCGACGCGCCTTACGAGTGCATCCCAGTCTTCGTGCGTGAGGGAGCCATCATCCCCTTCGGTCCAGAGATGGAGTGGAGCGACGAGAAGCCCGCAGAACTCATCAACCTCTATGTCTATGCTGGACAGAACGGCCGCTTCCGCCTCTATGAAGATGAGGGTACGAACTATAACTATGAGCGCGGCAAGTATGCCACCATCGACATCACCTACGACGATGCCGCCAAGACTGTCAGTTTCGGTGCTCGCAAGGGCAGTTTCAACGGTATGCTGAAGAACCGTCGTTTCAACGTCGTGCTCATCTCTCAGGATGCCCCCAAAGCCCTTAACCTCGACAACCCCGAGGGCACGATGGTACAGTATAGCGGCAAGGCCGTCAGCGTGCAACTCTAACCACTCAGTGACGGCATAAGGATGAGACATCAGATAATCCTCGCCCTCACGGCAGTCATAGCCATGACGGGCATGAGTTCACAGGCCAGAGAGAGACAATGCTTCGACCATCATTGGCGGTTTCTGCTAGGCGACTCCGTCCAGATGGCGGATGCAGACTATAACGACTCCTGGTGGCGGCTGCTCGACGTGCCCCATGATTGGGCTATCGAGGGTGACTTCCACGTAGGAAACCCCAGCGGTGCTGGCGGTGGAGCCCTCCCTGGCGGCATTGGTTGGTACCGGAAATCGTTTACTGTTGACAAATCCGCTGTAAACTATTATCTCGAGTTCGACGGTGTCTACATGAATTCCACCGTCTACGTCAATGGCCAGGAGGTGGGTTTCCGTCCCTACGGTTATTCCAGTTTCGAATACGACATCACCCCTTACGTGCACGAAGGCAAGAACGTCGTGGCCGTGCGGGTGGACAACTCAGACCAGCCCAACTCCCGTTGGTACAGCGGCTGCGGCATCTACCGTCATGTATGGCTCACGAAGACGAACGCTATCCACGTGAAGCACTGGGGCACCAAGGTAACCTCTTCCCCTCCTGAGTCAGGAGGGGCCAGGGGTGGTCTGAAGTCGGGAAAATGGCGCGTAGGTATTGAGGTGGAACTGGAGGCTGTTCAGACCACTCCGCTTATCGGCACTCCTTCTGCAGGAGGGAAGAAAGTTACCGTCAAGAACTCCCTGATAGCCCCCAATGGTCAGATTGTTGGTCGTTCGAAAGGACTGAAATCGAGTATGACCATTAATAACCCTCTTCTTTGGTCCTGTGAGCAGCCCAACGTCTATACGGTGCTTACAGAGGTGTGGCAAGGTGGCAAACTCGTCGATACCTACGAGACCCCCACAGGTTTCCGCTCTTTCCGTTTCGACCCTCAGACAGGTTTCTGGCTCAATGGCAAGAACTTCAAGATCAACGGTGTCTGCGAGCACCACGACTTCGGCTGTCTGGGATCGGCCCTCAACGAAGACGCCCTGCACCGCAAACTCTCCAGACTGAAGGCCATGGGGGTGAACAGCATCCGCAGTTCGCATAATCCTCCCGCTCCTGAACTGTTGAACATGTGCGACACTATGGGACTCATCGTGATGGACGAGTCGTTCGACATGTGGCGACGCAAGAAGACACAGAACGACTATGCCCGTTTCTTCGAGGAGTGGCACGAGCGCGACCTCACAGATCTGGTGTTGCGCGACCGCAACCACCCCTGTATCCTCATGTGGAGCATTGGCAACGAGGTTCTCGAACAGTGGTCTTCTGCTGATGCCGACGAACTGACGCTCGAGCAGGCGAACCTCATCCTCAATGCCGGCCACGACGCCTCGACACTCGCCAAGGACGGCGAGGCATTGAGTCCGAATGCCCTGCTCACCATCCATCTGGCAAACATCGTCAAGCGCCATGATCCCGCAGGGCGCCCCGTCCTCGCTGGCTGTAACGAGCCAGACCCAGGCAACCACCTGTTCAAGAGCGGCGCTATCGACATCATCGGCTTCAACTATCACCACCAGTGGGTGAAGGATGTGTCACAGAAATTCCCTGGCAAGCCCTTTATCTTCTCAGAGAGTGTGTCGGCCCTGCAGACGCGAGGCTACTATAAGATGCCCTCCGACTCCATCACCTGGGCTCCCAAGGAGTGGTGGCTACCCTATACCGACCCGTCCTTTATGTGTTCTGCCTACGACAATATGCACGCCTCCTGGAGTTCCACCCACGAAGAGACGTGGGACGTGGTGAAGCATACCCCCTTCGTGGGCGGACAGTACATCTGGACAGGCTTCGACTACATTGGCGAGCCCACACCCTACGGCTTCCCAGCCCGCAGTTCCTATTTCGGCGTCATCGACCTCGCAGGCTTCCCCAAGGACTCCTACTATATGTATCAGAGTGAGTGGACCCAGAAACCTGTGCTCCACCTCTTCCCCCACTGGAACTGGGTTCCTGGCGACGAGATAGACATGTGGTGCTATTATAACAATGCCGATGAGGTGGAACTCTTCGTCAACGGCGAGTCAAAGGGTGTGCGCCGCAAGACGGGCGAAAAGACCGAAGGCCGCTATGCCATGCATAACGAGACCGTACCACTGAACACAGAGTATCATGTAGGCTGGCGTGTCATCTTCGATCCCGGAGAGGTGAAGGTTGTGGCCCGCAAGGACGGCAAGGTCGTGGGCGAACAGGTCATCAAGACCGCAGGTGCGCCAGCGAAGATCCGACTCTCGAAGGACTATCAGGGCAAGAACACCACCTTCATTACCGCCGAGGTGGTCGATAAGGATGGTAACCTCTGTCCCTGGGCTGAAGACCAGATTGTCTTTATCAGCGAGGGAACGGGCCATATCATCGGCACCGACAACGGCTGTCAGACCTCGATGGAGAATTTCAAGTCGCCCCAGCGCAAGGCCTTCTTCGGCAAGTGTATGGTGGTTGTCACAGGCAAAGGCTCCATCACCGCCAAGTCACCCACACTCCTACCCGATGTGATTGAGTTCTAATCAACAATAATCCCCGCCAAGAAATCCTGGCGGGGATTATTGTATCCGTAAATAGACTATTCCTGTATCAGAGGAACGCGTATCGGCAAATGAAGAGTACTGCCAACAGGATGGTGGCCCAGTTCATGTTGTTACGCGCATCCTTGTCTTTCAACGTACCAGACAGCAGGTGAATCAGTACATACGAAATCACACCCATCAGAATACCGTCTGAGATGCTGTAAGTTAACGGCATCATCACGATACAGACGAAGCAGGGGATGCCCGTCACGTAGTCGGAGAAATCCACCTTACGTATATCGTGCATCATCATCACGCCTACCAGTATCAGAGCCGCTGCAGTGGCCTGTCCCGGAATAGCCAGGAACAGCGGGGCGAAGAGCAGCGCTACGGCAAAGCACATGGCTGTCGTAAAACTCGTGAGTCCGCTGCGACCACCCGCATTCACGCCCGAAGCACTCTCCACATAGGTGGTAACGGTCGATGTGCCAAGTATGGCACCCACAGTAGTTCCGATGGCATCAGCCATGAACGCCTGGTTGAGGTTCTTCACGTTGCCATCATCATCCACCATGCCCGCACGGTTCGACACACCAATCAGTGTGCCTATGGTGTCGAACATATCAATAAACAGGAAGGTGAGAACCACTACCACCATGTCGACTGTCAATATGTTATGCCACTCGAACTGCCAGCAAATGGGTGCTATCGACGGTGGAGCAGAGAGGATGCCAGAATAGTTGGTGACACCTAGCGGAATACCCACGATGGTGGTAATCAGGATGCCGAGGAGCAGCGCACCAGTAATCCCTCTGACGAGCAGCGCTGCGGTGAGCAGAATGCCGAAAATGCCCAATAGCACGGCTGAGTCGTGCATGTTGCCGAGCGTGAGGAAGGTCGATTCCGACGACACGACAATGCCTGCACTCTTCAGGCCGACGAAAGCAATGAACAACCCGATTCCTGGACTTATAGCCCGTCGCAACACCAGCGGAATGGCATTCACGATATGCTGGCGCAGACCCGTGACGGTGAGCAGGATGAAGATCAAGCCCTCTATCAGAACTGCCGTCAGCGCAAACTGCCAACTGTATCCCATGGTCAGCACCACGGTGTAGGCGAAGAAAGCATTGAGTCCCATGCCAGGAGCCAGGGCAAACGGCAATTTGGCATAGAGCGCCATCACCAGTGTGCCCACAATGGCAGAGATACAACTTGTAGTGAACACAGCCCCCGCATCCATGCCCGTAGATGATAGGATACTGGGGTTCACGGCCAGGATGTAGGCCATTGTCAGAAATGTGGTAATGCCACCGATTACCTCCTTGCGCAAGGTCATCGTAGCAGAATCGAATCCAAAAAGTTTTTGTATCATACCTTTAACCATTTTGATTTGGCAAAGGTACGAATAAATATACAAATATCCAAATAAATTGGTTATTTTATTTGTTGTTATCTTCTCCAGCCACGACCGCGGTTGTTGTCGCGACTGCCCCATTTCTTGTCGTAGCGACCCTCAGTATCGATCTTGCCGCCGAATATGTTGAGGCGGTAGCGCACGTGGAGCATGGCATAGGAGTTGACGCTGTTGTACTGGGTATCGCTACGGCCTGTGGCATTCACCCAGCGCTCGTAGTTGGACTGCTGACCCAGCAGATCGTAGAAGTTGAGGGCGACGATGAGCGACTTGTTCTTAAGAAAGGGCTTGGAGATCTGTCCGTTCCAGAGCAGTTCGTTGGTATTCATCGAGGCGTCGTTGTAGCCTCGGCGGCTGCGCTCATGGAGATTCATGCTGACCTCGAAATCGAGTGGCAGACGCACTAGGAACTGTCCGCCATAGTTCAACTGCCAGGTGTCGAGGTCGGCGTTGGGTTGCAGTTCGTTGCGGGAGTGCTGGTAGTTCACGTTGCCGTCGAGGGTGATTTCCAGCCAATCATTGCGATAGCCGAAGGTAAGACGCTCATTAAGGTTGGTGGTGCGGGTGGTGTTCTTCGCTGCGTCAGCCTTATCCTGAGCCACGTAACTCACAAAGTTATTGTAGCGGATGCGGGTGTCTGATCCGATGTTCCAGTGGGCGGTGGAGTCGAGAGCGGTGTTGAAAGTGAAGCCGCCGTTGATATTCCAGTTGCCGTTGATGTTCTCTGGCTCCGAGATGCTACCGCCAGTTTCGGGGTTGTACCGCACAAGATTAGAGATGGAGTTGCGGATGTGTCGGTAGTTGGCATAGGCAACAATCGAACGCTTGTAACGCACGATGTAGTTGTTGTAGTACACGTTGAGCGAGTTGGTGAACTGGGGTTTCAGTCCCGGATTTCCCTTGGTGATATAGAGTGGGTTCGAATCGTCGGTGATGGCGAGCAGTTGTGTCATCTCGGGCTGACGTGTATCGCCTCGGTATCGTACCCACAGGTTGCTCTGGTCGCTGAACTTATAGTGGAAATTGAGTGTCGGGGTGAAATTGGTGACGTTGCGAACGGTGTCCACATAGACACCCCTATAATCCTGTACGAAATCGGAGTGCTGCGGCTGTACAAGGAAGCCGATGTTGTAGTCGTACTTCTCCTCGCGGTGGCGCAGTGTGAGGCGCAGGTTGTGGGTATAGTTTTTGTACTCGGAGAAACGGCTCAGGTTCCTGTCGAGGTCTTCGGGGGATTGCAGATTCCCTCCGACGGATGCGGCCCAAGGCTCCCAGTCGCGATACTCTGGCTCAATGCCGGCGAAAGGGTCTTGAGGCAGATGGCTGAAGTCGTAGGTCTTGCGGTCGCTCTTGTTCTGCGAGTAGCGCAGTTCGTAATTGAACTGCAGGTGGGCACCCTTCCAGAGGGGTTCGCTGTAGGTGGTGCTGACCACGTAGCCACTGTTGTCAGAGGGTGTGGTATTGTAGCGGGCGGTGTAGTAGGTAGAGTCCTGTCCCGCCTGATTCTTCACACGGAAGAGGTGTACCTCGTTGTCGGAGACGTTCTCGCTCTGGTTGTCACCGATACTTCCCTCTAAGCGCAGTACGATGTTTCGCCCCCTCGGGTTCAGACGGCGGTAGAGTTGGAGCATGGTCCAGGCGTTCTTGTTAAGGCCATAACTCATGTTGGCCTGCAGGTTGTGGTTGATCGTGTGATTGAGGATTGAGGAGTGCGGAGTGAGATGTGAGATTTCATCTAAGGGATTGGCGGCATACTTGAAGGGATCGTCGTCGAAGGTGGCAGTGAGGGAGGCCGTGGTAGCATCGTCAGTGCCATAGGTGCCGTTGGCACGGAGGAGGATGTTCGTCAGCGTATCGGGCTTCCATTCCAGACGGAGGTTCCCGCGCCAGTTGTTGCTGCGGGTGAAGTTGGAGTTGCGGCTGTTGGAGAAGGTGCGTGAGGTCTCGCTGTAGAAGTTCTCGCTGGCATTCTCTGTCTGATTGTCGCCGTCGCGATGGTTCCAGCGCAGGCTGAAGTCGAGTTTCAACTTCTTGTTGTCATCATAGTTCAGATTGGTGCCGAGCATCTTGCGGGCATTGAGTCCGCGGCGATTCCACCAACCTGCGTTCTCCTCTTTGTTGTTGAAGTTGCCGAGAAGCACGATACGGGTCTTATCTGTAAAACTGCTGGCCATGCCACGTGAGGCATAACGGTGTTTGGTGCCGCCACCAAGGTCGAGGTTGGTCATATAGCCGCGGTTCATGCCCTTCTTGATACTAAAGTCGAGCACGGTCTCCTTCTCTCCGTCTTCAATGCCTGTGATACGGGCCTGGTCGCTCTGCTGGTCGTAGAACTTCAGGTTCTGGATGATGCTCACAGGAATGTTCTTCAGGGCGGTCTCCACGTCGCCGAGCATGAATTCCTTGCCGTCGAGCAGGATTTTCTTCACCTCCTTGCCATTGATGGTGATGTTTCCGTCCTCGTCGACCTCTGCGCCTGGTATGCGCTTAATGAGTTCTTCGATGGCCGAGCCCTCAGGAGTGCGGAAGGCCTCGGGGTTGTACATGATAGTATCTTTACGGACGATGACTTGTGCAGCGCGTCCTGTGATAACGGTCTCTTTCAACATGGTGCTCTCCGTCTCCATGAGGAGGTCGCCGAGGTCCAGATGCTCATTGCGCCGTAGGGTCAACTCTCGCTCCATGGTCTGGTAGCCGATGGTGGAGATGCGGAGCCTGTAGGTACCTGCCGACGGAGCCTCAACGTAAAAATTGCCTTTCTCATTGGTCACCGTTCCACCAGCAAAGGTACTGTCGGAGGCTGTGAACAGTTGTATCGTAGCCTGTACCATAGGCTCTTTCAAATCGGCGTCGAGCAGTTGTCCCCGGATGCTCAGCCTGCGGCCTTCTTCGGGTTCGGATTGCGCGTATGAGGTGACAATGGCCAGAAAGGTCACGATGATTACTGAAATGTATCGCTTGAGATATCTGTTTACTGTCATAAATCTATTCTAGTTATATATGAGGTAGTTTTTTAAGGGTGCAAAGGTATACAGAAAAACGGAGAAGCCTATACGGTTTTGCGCCTTTAACCAAAATTAACCGCAACAAATATGTATGAGATTAAAATAAATGTAGTACCTTTGCAGGCAGAACTTAAAACCAAACGAGAAGATGAAAAAGTTTTTATGTGCAGTCTGTGTTATTTGTGGCTCATTGAGCGCTGCGGCACAGATTCAGACGAATGCAGGTATACAGTATCTGCAGTGTATGCAAAAGGACATGTCGACGGACTTCAGTGACCTGTCGAACACGTATTTCCTGGCAGATTCCCTGGTGAGTTTCGATGCTGCGAAGGGCGAGGGACAGGTGCAGTGGAAACGCTATAGGATGAGTCCCCGCCAGGCATTCAACCTCAATGGCTACTGGCCCGTGAGGATGCAGATGCTGGACTTCCCTGATGCCGCATACGAGAATGACCCTGCACTGAAAATCAAGATTGAGTGGGTGAGTCCCAGGACGGCGAGAGTCAGAATGCTCACGACGCCAATAGAGCCGAAATCTACGGATTTGGACGATCCGATGTTCTGCGACGCCTTTAAGGCGCTGCTTTCTCCACCTGAGTCAGGAGGGGTTAGGGGTGGTCTGAACAAGGGAATATCTGGCGTTTCTTCAGACCACCCCGCCCATACGGGCACCCCTCCTAACTCAGGAGGGGAATGGCTGCGCACAGAAACGAATCAGGCAATCTCTTATAGCAGTGTCTATGGACAGATAGAAATCCAGAAGTATCCCTTCCGCTTGGTGGTGAAGGACGCAAAGGGGAAGATCCTGACGCAGACGCGCCATATCATCGACAACGACTCGTCGCAGATCAAACTGCTGCCCTTCTCGTTCATCAAGCGGGGCTCGGACAATTCCCGCAGCATCAACCCCGTGTTTACGCTGGCTCCTGGTGAAAGAATCTACGGCTGCGGAGAATCCTTTACTTCTTTAAATAAAGTAGGTCAGAAGGTACACCTCAGCGTGACAGACCCCCAGGGGCCGGAGAGCGACGGACAGTATAAGCCAGTGCCGTTCTTCTTCTCGAATCGTGGCTATGGCATTTTCATGCACACCTCGGCTCCTGTCACCTGCGACTTCGGAGCCTCGTATATCGGCGCAGACCGTCTGTTCATGGCTGACGAGCAGATGGATTTCTTCATCTTCTTCGGAGAGCCGAAGGACATTCTCAACGAATATACCAATATCACTGGCAAGAGTCCGATGCTGCCTCTCTGGAGTTTCGGCACGTGGATGAGCCGTATCACCTATTTCTCACAAGAGGAGGGTCTGGAGATTGCCAGGCAATTAAGGGCACACAAGATTCCTTCAGACGTGATTCACTTTGATACAGGCTGGTTCGGCGTGGACTGGCAGTGCGACTACCAGTTTGCCAAGGACCGTTTCAAGGATCCTGTCGGCATGCTGAAGCAACTCTCAAAGGACGGTTTCCACACCTGCCTGTGGCAGTTGCCGTACTTCACCCCTAAGAACCGTTTCTTCCCCGAGATCATCGAGAAGGGTCTGCATGTGGTGAACGCCACGGGGGGTATGCCTTATGAGGATGCCGTGCTCGACTTCTCGAACCCCGAGACCGTCAGTTGGTATCAGGAGAAGATTACTGGTCTGCTGAAGCAGGGTGTCTCGACCATCAAGTGCGACTTCGGCGAGGCAGCACCCTATAACGGCTTCTACCACAGTGGCAAGGGCGGGCTTTATGAGCACAATCTCTATCCGCTGCGCTATAACAAAGCCCTCTGGGAGGCTGTGGAACGGCAATATCCTGGCGAGGGAATCATCTGGGCGCGCTCGGCCTGGGCTGGCTCACAGCGCTACGCCCTGCACTGGGGTGGCGACGCTGCCACGAACAATATCGGTATGCTGGGCGACCTGCGTGGCGGTTTGAGTTTCGGACTCAGCGGCTTCTCGTTCTGGAGCCACGATATGGGTGGTTTCGTGACGGCCTCGCCAGAGGATATCTACCGTCGTTGGCTACCCTTCGGCTTCCTGAGCAGTCATACGAGAGCCCATGGTGCACCTCCCACGGAGCCCTGGCTCATCTCGGAGTCCTTTACGGAGGCTTTCCGTGAGTGTGCGGAGATGAAGTACAGACTGATGCCGTATGTCTATGCCCAGGCCAAGGACTGTTCGGAGCGTGGTCTGCCCATGGTGCGGGCGCTGCTCGTGGAGTTCCCTGACGATCCGGGTGCCTGGCTTGTGGAGGATGAGTATATGTTCGGCTCTCAGATGCTCGTGGCACCCCTGATGGAGTCTGGAAACAGCCGCACAGTGTATCTCCCGAAGGGCAAGTGGATTGACTATCAGAATGGGAAGGTCTACGACGGTGGCTATCAGACCATCGAGGCTGGCAAGATTCCTGCCATTATCCTCGTTCGTGACGGTTCGCTGATTGCCCATGCACCCCTCGCACAGCGCACGGACCAGATCGACTGGAGTGCTGTCGAGATGAAGGCTTACAAGGCTGATGCCACGAAATGCGCAGGCCTGCTCTTCAAGCCCGGCGACGCGAAAATACAGATCATCGAAAGTAATGGTTTATAACACGAATTACCACGAATTGTCCATAAATTGCTGTATACAGCATTATATGGACAATTATATGGCAATTATATGTTAATCACAAAAATAGACAAAATGATTTACAACGAGATTGGAAAGACAGGGATGCGGGTATCGAACCTCTCCTTTGGCGCTTCGTCATTAGGAGGGGTGTTCCACAGCATTCGTGAGGAGGAAGGCATCCGTGCCGTGCATACGGCTGTTGACAATGGTATCAACTTCATCGACGTGTCGCCCTATTATGGACATACGAAAGCGGAGACGGTGCTGGGAAAGGCTCTCCAGGAGATTCCCCGCGACAAGTATTACCTCTCCACGAAAGTGGGCCGCTATGGCAAGGACGGTGTGAACCTCTGGGACTATAGTGCCAAACGGACACTGGAGAGTGTCTATGAAAGTATGGAGCGCCTGCATGTGGACTATATCGACCTGATCAATGTCCACGACATTGAATTCCAGTCGCGGATGGAAGGTGGGCTTCAGAAGGTGGTCGACGAGACGCTACCCGTGCTCGTGCAACTGAAACGGGAGGGTGTCGTACGCCATGTGGGAATCACAGACCTTCAGCCCGAGAACCTCAAGTGGGTCATTGAACACTGTGACGACGGTGTGGTGGAGAGCGTGCTCTGCTTCTGCCACTATTGTCTGAACGACACGCTGCTGGCCGACTATCTGGGCTTCTTCGAGATGCATGGTGTAGGTGTGGTCAATGCCTCGCCGTTGTCGATGGGACTGCTCTCCCAGCGTGGCGCCCCAGCCTGGCATCCGGCCTCGAAGGACCTGAAGGATGCTTGTCACCAGGCGGCTGTCTATTGCCAGGAGAGAGGCTACGAGATTGAAAAACTGGCCATGCAGTTCTCTACGAGCATGAACCCCCGCATTGCCACCACCCTCTTCAGCAGTGCCAATCCCGCTAACGTCCTGAAGAATATCGCTTACGTGAACGATCCCCTCGACGAGTCGCTTGTCGATGAGGTACAGAAGATCATTGGCGACCAGATGTTCGTCCGCTGGAAGAATACGTAATTAGAAGTAAAACAAAAAGGTTTATTTTTGAACACGAATTGCCACAAATTAAACACGAATTATTCATGAATTGATCAATTGATGGATAATTAATGGACAATTAATGGTAATTCGTGTTGAAAGAAAAAAAGAAAGAATGAAAAAATACTTGGTCCCGTTTATCCTGGTAACGTTCTGCTTTGCCCTGTGGGGCTTTGCCAACGACGTGACGAACCCGATGGTGAAAGCCTTCTCGAAGATCTTCCGTATGAGTGTCACTGACGGTTCCCTCGTACAGGTGGCCTTCTACGGCGGCTATTTCGCAATGGCCTTCCCTGCCGCCCTGTTCATCCGTAAGTACAGTTACAAGGCAGGTGTGCTCATGGGCCTCGGACTCTATGCCACAGGCGCCCTACTGTTCTTCCCCTCGAAGGCCATTGGCGTCTATGGCTGTTTCCTCATTGCCTATTTCATCATGACCTGTGGCCTGTCGTTCCTCGAGACCTCTTGCAACCCCTATATCCTCTCGATGGGCGAGCCCGAGACGGCCACACGGCGACTGAACCTCGCACAGTGTTTCAACCCCTGTGGCTCAATCATCGGCATGTTCGTGGCAATGAACTACATCCAGGCGAAACTCAACCCCCTGAGCAGCGACGAACGCGCCTTGTTGAGTGACGCCGACTTCGAGGCGGTGAAGAATGCCGACCTCGACGTGCTCATCTCCCCCTATCTCGCCATTGGTGCCGTAATCGTGGTGATGTTCCTCATCATCCTCTTCACGAAGATGCCGAAGAACGCAGACCAGAGCCACGACATCCACCTCATGACCACCCTGCGCCGACTGGTCACCCTGAAGCGTTATCGTGAGGGGGTGGTGGCACAGTTCTTCTATGTGGGAGCGCAGATCATGTGCTGGACCTTTATTATACAATATGGTACGCGCGTATTTATGGCCGAGGGTATGGAGGAACAGGCTGCGGAGGTGTTGTCACAGCGTTTCAACATCTATGCAATGTTGTTCTTCATCTGTTCACGCTTCATCGCCACGTGGCTGATGCGCTGGATCTCGCCAGCCCGTCTGCTGACCATCTTCGGTATCCTGGCGATGGTGTTCACTACGGGAGTCATCCTGTCGCACGACCGCACGGGTGTCTACTGCCTCGTCTGTGTCAGTGGGTGTATGTCGCTGATGTTCCCCACCATCTACGGTATTGCCCTTGATGGTTTGGGCGACGATGCGAAATTCGGTGCTGCAGGACTGATCATGGCCATCTTAGGCGGTTCCGTTCTGCCCCCGTTACAGGCATTGTTCATCGACGCTGGTATGACGAACTTCTCGTTCATCCTGCCTTTCGTGTGCTTCCTCGTAGTCACCGTTTATGGCTACCGGGTCGCCAGAGCCTGATGTTTTTGTTTACAGTTTACGGTTTACAGTTTACAGATGATTACTTCTATAGGCAGCACAAATGGCTTGCAAGGTTATCAACTGTAAACTGTAAACCGTAAACTGTAAACTATAAAAAAACTACTCTCCCAGTTTCTTTCCTGACATCAGGAGTTCCACGAGCGGCCGATCCTTATAGGTGTGGCGCTGCTGGTCCCAGAAGCCGAAGTCGGCATCGTAGCACCAGGTGGTCCAGGCGATGTTGAACTCGTCGAACACCGTCAGCATATCACGATACCAGTTGTAGGCCAGTTCGCGGTCTACGGGCTCATAGACACCCCACTCGCCGCAGAACAGTTGCAGGTCGTATTTCTTCGCAGCCTCAATGGCATCCTTGAACTGCTCACGGATGGTGTTGATGTCCCACACCTGCTCCGTATAGGGCTTCAGTTCAGCCTTGATGGCTTCAGGCGCAGCGTCGTAATCCTCCTTCGACACGAGCACACCGGGATAGTGCACCTTACCCTTGTAGGCAGCACACAGTGGCGACCACCAGGCACCGTAGTGCGTCAGGAGCATCGGGTTGTAATAGTGGAACGAGAGGATGATGTTCTTGTCGCCCTCGGGCACTTTCAGATATTTCATCGTCTCGTGACCCTGCCAGCGGTTCGAACCAATGACGAGCGTACGCTGGGGCTCCAGTTGGCGCAGGGCCTTGTGTACCTTCGCCACCAACTGATTCCACTGCTCGTGCTCATCTGCCACAGGCTCGTTCATAAACTCATAGGCCACCCAGTCTGTGCTGCGGTCTTTCAGGAACTTGGAGAGTTGGCGCCAGAGGTTCAACAGTCCCTCCTGCGATTTCTCTGATGTGAACAGCGTGTTGGCAGACTGGCCAGCCTCGTTGACGGCGTTGAAATAGTGCGAACGGATGATGTGCAGGTCGACAATAGCGCGCAGGTTGTGCTTACGGCTCCAGTCGAGAGCATTGTTCAGCAGTCCCCAGGCCTCAGGCAACTGGTTGCCCTGCTCATCCCAGAACTGCACCTCGTCGATGGGAATGCGCACGAAGTCGAAGCCCAACTCCTCCAGACGCTCGAAGTCGTCCTCCTGGATATGAAGCCTGCGGGCCTCACCACGCTGCTCCGACTGCGAGAGCCAGTGGCTGATGTTGGTACCGCGCTTGATGCGGAAGTTATTCACTTTGCCATTCTGAGCCAGAGCGGGCAATGATACGAAAATGGCCACAACAACGGCCACGATAGACATGAACTTTTTCATCTTTGATGGGTTTAATTAGTTATAAGTTGGTGCAAAGATACCACTTTTTATACAAAAGAACAAAAGAAACCTCCAAAAAACTAAATTATTATGCTCCGATATCTAAAAATTTTGTTACCTTTGTGCCCAAAACAACCAAAGCGACAACAATTGTATGAATACAAACAGACTTACCATTGTGCTTTCAGCACTGCTCGCGTTTTCTTCCCTTCCTGTCAAGGCCACCAAGGTTTTAGGGCTTCGCGTCATCGACAAACAATATCTCATGGTACACTTCCGCGACGGCGAGGTACACTACCGTGACAGCGGCACTGGCCCCAGCGCCTATCTCGGCCATTCCTTCTCCGAGGGCGACGACACGCTGGTGGTCTTTGGTGAACGCCTGAAGACGGCGGAGGCACAGAAGGCTGCACTCTGGAAGATCAGTTCCGCTGACGACAAGACCTTCGCGACGACCCAGCCCCTGAACGTCTGGCGGAAGTCGAAGCCGATGAATACCGACCATACCCTCACCAGCGAATGCGACCACTGGCTCTTCCTGCAGTTGCCGCAGGCGATGAAGCAAGGATGCACATATACCGTGACCATACCGGAGGGCATTGGGGCGGATCAGACCACCCCTGACCCCTCCTACTCAGGAGGGGAAAAACATATGTCTGTCAGCGTGACATACGACATCTGGAACACCCAGTCTGAGGCTGTCCACGTGAACATCATCGGCTACACGCCCACTGAACAGAGCCACGCGGCAGACCTCTACCAGTGGCTGGGCGACGGCGGACAGCGCGACTACTCGTCGTGGCAGGGGCGTAAGGTGTACCTCTATAATGTGAACACGAAGAAGAAGCAAAATGCAGGCGTGGTGAAGTTCTGGAAGCACGCTGCTGATGCCGATCAGGAGGCTGGTAAGAAGAACCTCGTAGGTACGGATGTGTGGAACATCGATTTCCAAGGCACCACCCCAGGGCGCTATCGTCTCGTGGTCGAGGATGTAGGCTGTTCAATGGACTTCGACATTGCCGCCGACGTCTACTACCAGCCCTTCCGCTATTCCGTGCGCGGCTACTACTACATGCGTCTTGGCGAGCCCAAGGACCCGGAACATGTGTGGCCCGTACCCCGTCAGCCGCAGTTCATCCCAGAGACCGACCCCAAGGGCTTCACTGTCTATAAGACCGCCTTCCACCCCTTCATGAAGGAGTGGCGCGACCTGCATACCGACGTGTGGGACGAGCCCCACTTCAAACCCGTGATGGCTTCCCGCTTCTGGCAGCACCGTCTGCCTGGCAACCCCGTGAACACCGAGGTGAAGGGTGGTCACTCCGATGCCTTCGACTGGGACCGTCATCTCGCCCACGTCAGCAATATCTACGACATGCTGCTGCCCTATATCCTCTCCGGAGGCAGGCTCAGCGACGACAACCTCGGCATCCGTGAGAGCGGCAACGGCATCCCCGACATCATCGACGAGGCCCGCAACGAGGTGGACTTCTTCCTCTCCATCCGCGACGGTGAGGGATACTCGCAAGGTGTCACCAACCCCGACCTCAACTGGACGGTGATGTATCAGGCGGGTTGTACCACAATGGCAGCCTGGGCCAATGCCGCCAACTGCGCCATCACCGCAGAAGCCTTCAGACTCATGCAGAACAGCAAGTGGAAGATCGACAGCACCGCCGACTCACTGAAGCGCTACTATACTGCCGAGGCCATCAAGGCCTTCCGCTATGCCGAGAAGCAGGAGTGGACCCAACTCGACGACCTGCAGGATATCGGCTCGATGCAGATGCGAGGCCGCGACTTCCGTCAGATGGCAGCCGCCTTCCTCTATAACCTCACGGGCGACACCCAGTGGGAGAAGATTTTCGCTGAAGAGAGCCTGATCAAGGATGCCCAGTCGCCCATCTTCAGAAAGCGCGACCATGGCTTCTTCGGCGTGGGCGTTATGCACGCAGAGAACCAGAACATCGTGCCTGCCTGTCAGATTTGGGCAGCAGCGGCCTATCTCACCTGCCCACAGCCCCGCCACTATGCCGACCTCTATGCCAACCTCAAGTCGAGCGTCAACGCCCAGGCAGAGGCATACAACATCTCTAACATGGACAAGCGCCCCTCGCGCCGCAGTGCCAACGACAGCCGCTGGCAGGTGTCGCAGAACCTCCAACTCGTGATGCTGGCTCACTATATCGCTGACAAGAACCGTAAGAGGCAGTTGGAGCACGTGATGCTCACCGAGGCCAGTTGGAGCCTGGGACGCAACCCTGGCAACATCGTCGAGATGACGGGGCTGGGCGAGCGTCACATCACAGACTGCTATACCACGGGCCGTAACGATGGAGCCCCCGAGTCTCATCCCGGACAGACACCCTTCAACGGTACCGAGACCTGGTCGCCGGGGCATAACGGAGGTGATGCGCGCGTCTTCCTGAAGTACTGCTACCCCGAGTGGAAGGTCGAGAACGGTGTCCAGTCGACCACCTGGCCCCGTCAGGAGTCGTTCTTCAACCAGCGCTACTTCTGGGTCAACGGTGAGTTCACCCCCCGTGAGACCATGCGCGGCAAGATGGCCCTTCTCGGCTATCTCTACGCCATCCGATAAAGAATCAAGAAATATATGGTTAAAAAACTCACAGAGGTCGACCCTCTGTGAGTTAATTTTTGGGGTCTCTACTTGACGAGTATCTTCTTTACCGTACCATTCTGGCGGATAATATTGAGACCCTTTTGAGGGGCGCTGATACCACGGCCGTCAGTAATCTCCGTAACGGCACTGCCGAGTGTCACCTTCTTGATGTTGCAACAATAGAACAGATCCTTGTCTCCGCTGGTGATCTCGATGGGTCTGCCGATATACACCTCTTCGAGGCCTTCCTTGGCACTGACATTCAGCGCCACGAGGGCAAATACGAATAATAAAATACTTTTTCTCATAATTGTTATATTTTGATTAAATAGATTCTTAGGCGGTTGTCACAATTGTAGTTTTTATGCCTTTGCATTCAGATTACTGAATTCTCTGCAAAGATACAAAATTATTTTCAATTCTCCAAATATTTTCCCCCTAAGATGCACATAATTGATCCAAATTAATCTTAACTCATCTTCTCTTCCGAATCCAAGTACACTTCCCTCCAACCGCCACCTTTTCAACTGCCACTTTTTGCTTTGTTAGTAATGCCTGTTTACTCAGTTAGTAATGCCACTTTACTTCGTTAGTAATGCCACTTTACTCAGTTAGTAATGCCACTTTACTCAGTTAGTAATGCCTCCTAACCTTATAAAGGATAGGACTTTATCTATATAACTCTCTATCCTTTACTCCCATTCCAGGCATACTTTACTCACTTAACTGGCGTCCTTTACTCCGAGGATTGAGGTAACTTCTTCCCCTCCTGAGTTAGGAGGGGAGCCCGTCAGGGCGGGGTGGTCTGAAGAGGCGCCGTACATTCCCTTGTTCAGACCACCCCTACCCCTCCTAACTCAGGAGGGGAAGATGATACTTTAAGCGCAGACCATTCTACAGACCATTCTGCATATCCCGAAGCCACATTCGCAGACCATCAAAAGACACGCCCTGGTTGTCATTTGTGTCATTAATGTCATTTGTCATTAGGGTGTCAACCACATCAGGAAATAAGCAAAAAACTGTCAACCGAAATTAGGAAAAGACATTGCGCGGTGTCATGAGTGTCATGAGTGTCAAGTGTCATTAAGCGTTTTTGATTTCACAAAATTACTCATAATATAATATATAAATATATTTATATATTATATTATGAATTAAATATGCCCTTTTAAAATCCTTAATGACACTTATGACACTTGACACTCATGACACCGCGCAAGTGTAAAAGGATGTGCTTTTTTCATGTCCGAAATGTATATCTGAAGCCGCAGAAAGGAAACTCGATTTTCTACCGAATTCTTTTGGTTATTTCGATTTTTTTTTGTAACTTTGTACCCGAAAAGAAATCAATAATAGCAATCCATAAATTATGATGAAGACAAACAAACAACCCCGCTGGCGCCGCGTTATTGGTGCAACGCTTTTCCTGTTCTGCTGTTCACTGGCGGCTGCCTTTGCTCAGAACCAGCAGCCCTCACAGCAGGAGATTGCCAGCCCTGACGGGAAGATGATCGTGACGGTGACGGTCTCCGACGGCTGTCCGAAGTATGAGGTGAAACTCGACGGCGAGGTGTTCATCCAGCCCTCCCCCCTGGGACTGAAGATGAACTTCGACGACCTGACCCAAGGCCTGACACTGAAGTCGTGCGACGTGAGCAAGTATGAGGATGAGTATTGCCTGAAGACCACGAAGCAGAGCCATGTGAAGGTGGTGGCAACAGAGGGAGTCTGCCGTTTCGAGAAAGACGGTCGCGAGGCGCTCGATGTGATCTTCCGCGTGACCAGCCGCGACGTGGCCTATCGCTATAAAATGTATCCGAAGCGCGTGCGCGGCGGTGAGACCGTGTCGGGTGTCGTGGAGAGTGAGGCCAGCGGCTATGTGCTGCCAGAGGGCACGACCACCTTCCTCTGTCCGCAGATGAAGCCCATGACGGGCTTTGCCCGGACGGCGCCGAGTTACGAGACGGGCTACACCCCCGACGACGCGATGGGCAAGAACGGCTGGGGCTTCGGCTATACCTTCCCCTGCCTGTTCAAGACACCCAAGGGTTGGGTGCTGCTCTCCGAGACGGGCACAGATGGAAGTTACGTTGGCTGTCGTCTGGTGAATGATAAGGACAATCACTACCGTATCGGGTTCCCGTTGGCAGAGGAGATGAACGGCACGGGCTCCACTACGCCGCTGGTGGCGCTGCCTGCCGAGACACCGTGGCGCACGATCACCGTTGGCACGACCCTGACACCCATCGTGGAGACCACCGTTGCCACCGACCTGGTGAAGCCGAAGTACAAGGCCTCGAAGGACTACACCTACGGCAAGGGCTCATGGTCGTGGATCATTGGCATGGACCCCAGTTGCAACTTCGACGAGCAGAAGCGCTATATCGACTTCTCGGCCGCCATGGGCTACCGCTCGGTGCTCGTGGATGCCCTCTGGGACACGCAGATCGGCTACGAGAAGATGGAGGAACTGGCACGGTATGGCAAGGAGAAAGGCGTGGGACTGTTCCTGTGGTATAACTCCAACGGTACGTGGAACGACGCTCCTCAGGGGCCTCGCGGGAAGATGGACAAGGCGGGTCCCCGTCGTCAGGAGATGGCGTGGATGCAGAAGAACGGCATCCTGGGCATCAAGGTAGACTTCTTCGGTGGCGACAAGCAGCAGATGATGCAACTCTATGAGGACATCCTCACTGACGCCAACGACTTCGGCATCCAGGTGATCTTCCATGGCTGTACGTTGCCTCGTGGCTGGGAGCGGATGTATCCCAACTTCGTGGCTGCCGAGGCCGTGCTGGCATCAGAGAACCTGCACTTCGGACAGGGTGCCTGCGACGCCGAGGCCTTCAACGCCTGTATCCATCCTTTCATCAGGAATACCGTGGGCTCGATGGACTTCGGCGGTTCTGCCCTCAACAAACGATACAGTGCAGACAACCAGCACGGCACCGTCCGCAAGACCAGCGATGTGTTTGCCATGGCGACGGCCGTGCTCTTCCAGAGCAGCGTACAGCACTTCGCCCTCGCGCCCAACAATCTCTATGACGCTCCCGCATGGGCCATACAGTTCATGAAGGACGTGCCTACACTCTGGGACGAGACCCGCTTCATCGACGGCTATCCAGGCAAGTATGTCATCATAGCCCGTCGCAGTGGCGATAAATGGTACATTGCCGGTGTCACCTCAGACAAGACCCCGTTGAAAGAGAAGGTGTTTTCTCCTTCCTCGTTCCTCGAATACTCCGACTCGGATGCGATTGTGATGGTGGCAGATGCCCATGAGCCGCTGCTCCGTACCCATGTGGAAACGGGCGACGTAGAGGGTGTGCTCGAAGGTGGACTGGCCGTCTATAAGGCCATCCCGTATGCCGCGCCTCCCGTAGGGAACCTGCGCTGGCGGGCCCCACAGCCAGCCAAGGCGTGGGAAGGTGTGCGGAAGTGCGACACGTTCGGTCCTCTGCCCCCACAGCCCACACGTCCCGGACGGACGGCTGACATGATGAGCGAAGACTGCCTCTACCTTGGAATAGCCACACCTGCCAAGTCGGCCAATGAGAAGTTGCCCGTGATGGTATGGATTCACGGTGGCGGTTTCCAGACAGAGTGGTATGGTGGTGACCTGTGGAAACTGCTGGCCCAGCGCGGTGTGGTCATTGTCAGCGTGGAGTATCGCACAGGCGCTCTCGGCTTCATGGCCCATCCGGAACTCTCGAAGGAAGATCCTGACGGACATTCGGGCAACTATGGCCTGCTGGATCAGATATGCGCCTTGCAGTGGGTACAGCGGAACATTGCCCACTTCGGAGGCGATCCCTCCAAGGTCACCATCTTCGGCGAATCGGCAGGTGCCATCAGTTGCAGCATGCTGTGTGCTTCGCCTCTGGCCAAGGGACTGTTCCATGGCTGTATCAGTCAGAGCGGTGGTTCGTTCGCACCATGGAGTGACAATCCCCGCAGTCTGGGCCTGGACGCCTCGCAGAAGGGCGCAGAAAAGCAGGGACTCGCCTTCCAGCAGCATCTGAAGAAGAAGTCGCTCAAGCAGTTGCGCCAGATGGATGCTATGTCACTCTGCGACGGCAATGTGGGCTTCGGTGGTTTCTGGCCCTGCGTCGACGGCTATGTAATCTGTGACGACCAGTACCGTCTCTACGAGCGTGGCGAATATAATGATGTGCCTGTGATTGTGATGACCAACAGCGACGAGGGTGCCCTCTTTACGCCCCCCACCGTCAAGGCAGAGGACTACCGGCAGAGCGCCACCCGCATGTTTGGCGAGTTGGCCGACGAGGCTCTGAAGGTCTATCCCTGTCGTACCGACGAAGAGGCCTGGCACGCCAATGGCGACACCTTCCGCGACCTCGGTTTTGCCTGGCCATCCTATGCTTGGGTGAACCTGCAGTCAAAGACCGGCAAGAGTCCTGCCTACGCCGCCTATCTTGCCCAGCCTTCGACGATGAGTTTCTCACAGAATCCGCTCCGCCGTGGTGTCGCCCATGCCGACGATATCATGTATCTGAACGGACAGTTCCTGACGCAGGCAGACCAGTATCCTGCTGAGGCAGCCGTCTCTGAAATCATCCAGCAATACTGGGTGAACTTTGCCAAGACGGGCAACCCCAATGGCGCAGGCCTCCCCTACTGGCCCTCGTTCGATGAGACAAAGCCCACGACCATGCAGTTCTCCAACGGAGCCTCGCTCATCATGCGTCCGAACCGTGAGCAGATTGACTTCATCGACCGCTTCATGAAAGCCAAACGAGAGCAGTCGGAAGGGATTAGAAGTAAGAAGTAAGAGGTAAGAGGTGAGAGTTCACCTCTCATGCAAGGGGTAGCCGGATGATGAAACGGCTACCTTTTTCGTAGGTGGTGTCGTGAATGAGATCACCACCCAACAAGCGGCAATAGTGGCGACTGAGATACAGTCCGAGGCCGAGGCCTTCGGAGAAAGGCGAGTGCTTGAAGAAGTGTTTGAAGATGTGCTGCCGTTCCTCCTCAGGGATGCCGGGACCTTCGTCCTCGATGGCGAAGTTGACGGTGGCGGCAGGTGCCTCGTAGACCGTGAGCCTCACCGGCACGTCGGGGGCGAACTTCTTCGCGTTGTAGAGCAGTTCGTGTATAATGTAATATAGTCGTCTCTCGCTCGTTCGTGTCTGTATGTCATCGTCGAGGGAAGTCTCGAAGATGACGGTATCGTCTTCGAATGGTTTGTGTTGGTGCAGGGTGTCGATGGCTTTGCGGGCCACGGCGTTGCAACTCACAAGGTCGTGATACTCCAGTTCCTGTCCTGTCTTGAGCCATGTGGCATCATAGAGCATATACGCCATCCGCCGCAGGGTGTAGGCGTTTTTCTGCATGAGAGTCATGATGTGTGCTTTCTCCCGCACCGTCAGGTCGGAGTTGTCCTTGAGCACCACGTTGAGGAAGCCCTGGATGATGTTCAGCGGCGTGCGTATCTGGTGCGACACGTCCTGCAGGAAAGCAATCTTCTCGTGACGGGCCTCCTGTGCCAGATTGTTCAGGCGCTGCAGTTCCCGGTTGCGCTCCTCCGCCCGTTCTTTGGCTTGTTGCAATTGTCCGATCTGTTCTGCCAGCGACTCCTGCATGGTGGAGAAACTGTTCTGCAACTGTCCCACGAGGTCTGCCCGTCGGGTGCGGGCCATGGGTTCGCCGAAATGGCCGGAGGCGATGTACTGTGACTGGCTGACGAGTTGGTTCAACGGTGAGACGAAGCGGGTGATGCTACGCATGAAGAAGATGAGCAGCAGGATGAGTCCAATGGTCAGCACGGTGAAGATGATGTATCCCAGCCGTTTGTAACTGCCCAGGATGTCGCGCTCGGGACAGATGAGGGAGATTTGCCATCCCGTCTGATGCAGGATCTTCTGGAACACGTAGCAGGGTTCGCCGCTGATGTCAGGCAGACGGCCGTCACGTCCCAATATAGTACAGTAGGAGTGGGGGTAGGGTTTATTCTCGTCGATGGTTTTCGAGAGCCACGTCTGCGAGAGGCCGGTGGAGATGACGCCGATGAAACGCCCCGTCTTGTCGGTGAGGGGGAGACAGTAGGAGACGATCATGTCGTCGTTGGAGAGCGTACCGGCGTTGTAATCGTTGTAAGGGTCAATCCAGCAGGGTCTTTGCTGTTCCTTGGGCGTGCGATACCACACCTTTGAGTAGTAGTCGTAGTCGCCCTCGCTCTGGGTGATGATGCTGTCGCCCTTTCTGACGGTGTAGGCTGAGAAGCGTCCTATGGAGGGCGGGAAGAAGTCGGGCTCCATGGTGATGGAACAGCCGTCGATGTTTTTGCTCAGCGTGACGATGCGACGGGTGAAGACCAGCAGACTGTCGGGCGACGGCGACTGGCTGACGATCCACTTCAGGTTCTCCGTGACGGCTTCGATCTCACTCAGGTAACAACTCACTCGCAGCGCCGTCTTGTCGAGCGCTTTCTCGGCACGCTCCAGGGCCTCCTGCTTCACGAGCTGACGGGAACGGATGTAGAGCAGTCCAACCGAAGAGACGAAGAGCAGGACGATGAAGGCGGTGATGGTGACGCCGAGTTTCAACGAGAGGGAGTGGCGGTGGAATCCGATCTTGCTCATGCCTTACCTCCTTCCTTCTGCGACACCTCCAGCAGCTGGTAGAGCAACTCTGTGACGATGTCAGTCTCGGCGTGTATCTTGTTCACCATATCCTCTGCTTCCTGCTGAGTCATCTGGCGGAAATTCTTGCGCACGTCGCCAACGACCTTTTCGATGTTGATGACGGGTTGTAGCATCTGGTCGGAGAGATTGACCAAGAATTCGTCCATGGCCCGCTCTGCCGTCTGAGCCTGACTGGATGCCTCCTGCAGCGCGGCGTTGCTGTCTTCCAGACGGGTGTTCACCTGCCGGATTTCATCAATGCGGTTGGCGATGGACTGCTGCATGGCCTTGAAGCTGTTCTGCAGCGATCCTATCTCATCCTCGCGCCGCGTTTCGGGCACATGGTCATCGTAGTGGCCTTCTGAGAGTCTGCGGGCTGTCTGTGCCAAGAGTTCGAGGGGGTGCACGTTACGGCTGATATAGAAGATACAGAACAAGAGTAGCAGAATCAGTCCGGCGATGGCGATGGCGAGCACGGTCCGCAGCAGTCTGGTGGTGCCGCCCATGATCTCGCTCTCGGGACAGACGATCGTGGCAATCCATCCCTTTTGGCGGAAGGGCTTATAGAAGACATAACACGACTGGCCGTCGATGTCGACCTCCTTGTAGCCGCTCTCACGTGCAATCATCGATTCGACCAGCAGTTCCATCTTTGTGTCGTGTTTAGCACCGTTGATGAGTTCGAACACGCTGTGGTTGTCTACCTTGTTCATGTCGGGATGGATGATATATCTGCCCTTACGGCCGATGATTGCACAGTAGGAGTTGGGGAAGGGCTTCGAGTCTTTGACAATCCCCGAGAACCATTTGAGCGAGATGTCCAGTCCGAGTACGCCCACTATATTCCGCTTGGAATCGCGGACGAGCAGGCTGAAGGTGGTGGGCTTCACATCGTATTCGCCCTGTTCGTATGGTCTCACCCAACAGTCCTCATGGTCTTCCATGGGGTGAGTGTACCAGTTCTGCTCAAGATAGGATTTGTCGTCGTAGTGGTCGCTCTCGAGGACTCTCGAGTGTCGTGCTGCCTTCTCGTTGCTGGTGTCTTCCCGATAGGTGTAGATGATGAACTCCCGATGGAAGAAGGCGGTGTCCATGGCGATGGCACAGCCGATGAGCATGGGATTGTCTTCAATCATCTTGCGGCAGTCGCGGCTCAGGGCTTTGGGGTCGTTGAGGTGTCGCTCCATGTTCCAGCGCATCATGCGGCCAGCCACCTCTACCTTGACGAGCACATTGTCGATGGCGAGCACCGTACGGTCGAGTGTCAGCATGGCCTTCGCAACCGCCTCCTCCTTCACTGCCTGATGGGAGAAGTGATACATGACCGACAGTGCCGCCACCAGCAATATGGCCACAAATGTGACGACCCATAGGCTGAGGCGGACAGACATCCTGTTGCGTAGTATTTTTAGTAGGTTAGGCATTCTCTTGTCTTATTTTACCTGTGGCAGTTCGATAATCATCCGGCATCCGTCTGTGTAGTTCTCGTCGATGAAGACGCTGCCTCCGAGGTTCTGGATATGGCGCTTGGTCAGAGCGAGTCCGAGGCCGAGCCCCTCGGAGAGGTCGTTGCCCTTGGCGAACATCTCAAACATACGGTCGCTCTCCTCCTTGGGGATACCGGGGCCTTCGTCTTGTACGATGAAACGGATCTTTGACAGGTACTCCGTCACCCTAAGCCATGCATAGCCGCCCGTGGAGTAGTTGACAGCATTATAGAGCAGTTCGCGGATGCTGAGCAACAGGTAATGGTGGTTGGAGAGAATGGTGAAGTCGTCAGGCAGGTCGATGTTCAGCCTGTAATCAAAGTCGGGGAAGTTCTCACGGGCCTTGTCGATACTTTCCTGGGCTATCTCCACACAGTTCACCTCCTCGTTCTTGCTGGCATAGAGTTCTTCGGTGGTTCCCCTTGCGGAACAGTCGGACAGCATCAGCAGCATACGGTTCAGCAGAATGGAGTTGTGGCGCATCATGTCGGTGATACTCTTCCCTTCCTCGTCAGGCATGAGACTCTTATTCTCCCTGAGCACCTGAGCAAAGCCCATGATGATGTTCAGGGGCGTGCGGATCTGGTGCGACACATTCTGGATGAACAGCGTCTTCTGCAGGCTCGAAGCCTTGGCCAGTTTACTGGTATGCACCAGTTCCTCGTTGCGGCGTAAAGCCTCCTCGTTCATCTGCCGGATATCGTTCACGTGCTTGTTGAGCGAATCTTGCATCGTGGCAAAACTGTTCTGCAGACGAGCCACGACGTCACGGTGCTCGTTGCGGGGAATCTGTTCGTCATAGTGGCCTGCGGCAATGCGCTGGAGGTTCCTCGTCAGTTGGTGGAGTGGATGGATGGCATGTGTCACGGTGACGCTACTGAACAGCAGGACCAGCAGAAGACCAATGACAATGAGGGGGGCGATGATATAGTTCAGACGATTGTAGTCCCTGAGGATGCTCCTTTCGGGACAGACGAGTGCGAGGCTCCACTTGGTGCCAGGCACAGCCTGATAACTGACGAGACACTGCTCGCCGTTGATTCTGACACTCATGTTGCCAGTCTTTCCCGTCGTCATCTCATGCCCCAAGGCGAAGATGTCGGCATTCTCCTGAGGGGTGATGTCGCTGAAGATGGTCTTGGTGAAGAGTTGCGCCGTATCAGGATGCAGGAAATAGCGGCCGTCGTCGCCTGTCATCATGAAGTAGGAGCCGTCGTAGGGGGTCTCCTTGGTGATGTCTCTTGAGAGCCGCAGCAATGAGAGGTCGGTGGAGATGACGCCCACGAACTGCCTCGTCAGGACTCCGTCTGCGCGACGGGTCTCCGTATAGAGGGGTTTGCTATACGATGCGAGCATACCGTCGAGGGTGAGAGCGAGCGAGTCACTCTCGTCGAAATAGACCACCCAGCAGGGCTTGCCTTGCAGATGGGGCGTCTTGTACCATACCTTCTCGAAATACTCGTAGGGTTTTTCGACAACCGTGGTGACGCTGTCCCCCTCTCTGACGGTGTAGGCAGAGAAGTGCCTGCCGTATTTGGGGAACGTATTCGGCTCCGTGCTGATGGAACAACCGTCGATATGTCCGTTGAGGATGACGATATTGCGCGAGTAGGCGAGAAGAGAATCCGGGTTGAGGTTTTCTGTCACCTCCCAGTCGTTGACGTCAGTGGCCGTCTCCACAATCTCCATAAAGCGTGTGAAGTGCTGCATCGTGGTGTTCACAACGCTGGCGGCGTTCATGGTCGCTTCTTTCTTCACCTTATCCCTCGACTGACTGAACAGAATCCCTATCGACAGGAGGTAGATGGGGATGGCCATGAGCAGGATGCCCAGACTGAGTTTCCAGGATAGGGATTGGACGATATGTCGATAAACGCTAGCCATTCTCCATGATTTTCTCAGACTCAGAGATGAGTTGGTTCAGCAGAGCCGTCACCGCCTCTCCCCGTGATTGTATACTCTCCACCAACCTGTTGATCTCCTCTTCTGTCAGCCTGCTGGCGTTGTCGCTGAGAGTCATCACACTCTGACGGATGACACTCACGGGCACGATCATCTGGTCTGACATGTTATAAAGGAAGTTGGTCTTCATACGCTCTGCCGCCTGGGCCTGTTCATAGGTGGCCTGCAGTTCCTCGCCTCGCTGCTTGAGGGTCGCCGTCAACTGCTCCATCTCACCCATACGGGTGGCCAGCGACTGCTGCATCTCACAGAAGTGGTTCTGCAGACGTCCCACCTCGTCCTGTCTGCGGCTGTTCTGGAGGGGTTCCTGGTAATCTCCCTCAGCAATGCGTCTGGCAGACTTCTCCAGTTTCCTCAGCGGCATCAGTTGGAGATGGATGAAGAGGCGGCACGACAAGAGCAGGAGCAACAGTCCTGCGACGGCGATGATGAGCGCATGATAGAGCAGACGGTTGTAGTCGCCGAAGATATCATCCTCGGGATAGATAACGCCGGCACTCCACCCGAGGTCCGACATAGCGCGCCCTATCACCTCGTTAGGTTTAAAGGGCTTGAAGAACACGTAGTACGCCTCGCCGTCCAGTCTGACTCTCTTGTAGCCCGTCTCTCCGCTCAGCATCGACCGTGCGGCTTCACCCATCGAGGGGTCGCCGTCTTTGACGAAATCGAGGACATTATGGTTCAGGGCCGTGGTGTCAGGATGTACGACGATTGTACCGTCTGGTTTCAGAAGCATACAGAAGGAGTTGGGCGACGGCTTGGCCCTGAGCAGAATCCTCGACACCAGCGCCAGCGACACGTCGACATCCATCACTCCCACTGTCCGTGGCCCTTCGAAGATGGGCAGACGGAAGGTGGTGATGGTGTTGGCCTTTGTCTTCTCAGGGTTGATCCATCCCATGAAGACAGAGTCTGTAGCACTGGTATCGGATGCCCAAGTGATGGTGCAGTCGGTGATATAAGGGCTGGTCTCCACGAGTTTACGAGCATAGAGCGCCACCTTCTCGGGCTGGCGGGTATGGCTGAGCATCTTCCAGTAGATATTGCCAGACGACTGCTCCACGTCGAGCAGGATATTGTCGATATGCTGCATCGTGGCCTCCAGGGTCTGCCCGGCATTCTGAAGGGCTTCTTCCTTGACTGCCTTACGCGAAAAAATGAAGATAATCAGCAAGGCTATCACCAGCAACGTTGCCAGCGCCACAATGACCGTCAGACTGAGTCTGAAGGACAATTTCTTGCTGATTTGTTTAGGTTGTCTAGCCATATTTGGTGCAAATATACGAAATTATTTTGAATACTATGTCACATATTCGGAAAAATTTCACGAAACGTGTATCATATACAATCTTTTTTCGTATATTTGCACCCGATAAATCATTACTCAAACAAAAAATGGACCTATTTCCTATCATAGATGCTCATAGCCATCTGTGGCTTCGGCAGGACACCCAATGGGACGGGAAACCCATCCGTACCCTTCGGAACGGGCGTTCTCTCTTCTTGGGCGAAGAGGTGCAGATGGTGCCGCCATTCATCATCGACGGACGTAACACGGCCGAGGTGTTTCTCTCTAACATGGACTATGCCCAGGTGTCGGCAGCCGTCGTCGTACAGGAGTTTATCGATGGCCTGCAGAACGACTACCTCGCCGAGGTTACGGAGAAGTATCCTGACCGCTTCTTCGTCTTCGGAATGGCCGACTATCTGAAAGACGGCTTCTTGGAGCAGGCCCAGTCGTTGTTGGATCAGGGGTTCCGTGGTCTCGCCATCCCTGGCCACAGGCTCTTGGGACGTTCGCTCACAGGCGCAGAGATGCTGCGCATGTTCCGTCTGATGGAGTCGCGTGGGGCCTTGCTCTCCATCACCCTTGCAGACGGCGACCGCCAGGTGGAGGAACTGGAGGAAGTCATCACCCAGTGCCCCCGGCTGAAGATAGCCATAGGCCACTTGGGCATGGCCAATCCCCCGCAGACGCCCTGCTGGGAGAACGACAGTTGGCGACGGCAGATCCTGCTGGCCCGCCACGAGAACGTCTACATCGAGACAGGAGGCATCACATGGCTCTACAATGCCGAGTTCTACCCCTACCCTTCTGCCGTCCGCGCCATCTGCGAGGCAGCGGCACTCGTGGGTATGGACAAACTGATGTGGGGAAGCGACTATCCTCGCACCATCACCGCCATCACCTACCGTATGTCGTACGACTTCCTCTTGAAGTCCGACGCCCTCTCCGAGCAGGAGAAGCGTCTGCTCTTAGGCCAGAACGCCCAGCGCTTCTATGGTTTCGAACATCTGGAGCCACTGCCCTATATTAAGAATATGAGTGAATAAATACATAAAAGAAATGAAAGCAATTCAGATTTGTGAGCCGTCGGTGATGAAGATCATCGACCTGGCAGAGCCCCAGGCGGGCGATGATGAGGTGCTCCTGCAGATGGAGTATGTGGGTTTTTGTGGTAGCGACCTGAGCACCTTCCGTGGTGGCAACCCCATGGTGCGAATGCCAGTGGTACCAGGCCATGAGGTAGGCGCCAGAATCGTGAGCATAGGCAAGAACGTGCCTGAGGGCTTGAAGCCTGGTATGACTGTGACCGTCAACCCCTACACGAACTGTGGCAAGTGCGCCTCCTGCCGTAACGGGCGTGTGAATGCCTGTCAGCACAATGAGACCCTTGGCGTACAGCGCTGGGGGGCCATGTGCGAATATATCGCCCTGCCGTGGGAGAAGGTGATTCCCGCAGGACTGCTCACACCCCGTACCTGTGCCCTCATCGAACCCATGAGTGTGGGGTTCCACGCTGTCAGCCGTGCCATGGTTACGGATATCGACGTCGTCCTCGTCATTGGCTGTGGTATGGTGGGCATGGGTGCCGTCGTACGCTGTGCCCAGCGTGGTGCCACTGTCGTGGCGGCTGATATAGACGACGACAAACTCGCCATTGCACAAGAGATGGGCGCCAGTTACACAATCAACACCAAGACTGAAGATGTGCATGCCCGTCTGTTGGAGATAACGTCCGGCTTCGGCCCAGACGTGGTTATCGAGGCCGTGGGCAGTTCTGCGACCTATCAGATGGCCGTCGACGAGGTGGCCTTCACGGGCCGTGTCATCTGCATTGGCTATGCGAAGACGGAGGTGTCATTCCAGACCAAGTATTTCGTGCAGAAGGAACTCGACATCCGTGGTTCGCGCAATGCCCAGCCTTCCGACTTCCGTGCCGTCATCCACTACCTGGAGCGTGGCAGGTGTCCCGTCGACCGTCTCATCACCCGCGAGGTCAGCCCTGAGGAGGCGCCTGCCACGATGCAATGGTGGCACGATAACCCTGGCAAGGTGTTCCGCATCTTAGTCAAATTCAAATAAGAATTCCCTCATTCTCACATTATGGATAAAAACATCATGAGCATAACTAAATTCCTGAGAATCTCCGTATTCTCTTTCCTCTTCCCGCTGGCAGCACTGGCACAGCAGGACGTGAAGGTCGAGTTCTTCACCCCCAGCATCGTACATGTGGTGAAAGGCCAGCCCACAAAGACACTCGTCGTCACCGCCCAACCCGAACAAGTTGAGGTCGACCAGCAAGGACCGTTCTGGAAGAGCAGTGAACTCATCGTCAGACAGGACGCCCAAGGTCGCCTGACCTTCCTGACTGCCAAGGGCAAGGTCCTGCTCCGTGAGAAAGACTGCGACGTGGCGAAGGCGCGACAGACCTTCCTGCTCGATAAGGACGAAGCCATCTACGGACTGGGCACCATCCAGAACGGCAAGATGAACCGTCGTGGCGAGCACAAGCGCATGGAGCAGTCCAATCTCGAGGACTTCCAGAATGTGCTCCAGTCTGTCAAGGGCTGGGGACTCTACTGGGAGAACTATTCACCCACGCAGTTTGACGACGACGCCAATGGTATGACCTTCGACTCCGAGGTGGGCGAAGGGGTCGACTACTACTTCATGTATGGCGGCTCTGCTGATGGTGTCATTGCCCAGATGCGCCATCTCTCTGGCGACGTGCCCATGTTCCCACTCTGGACTTACGGATTCTGGCAGTCGAAAGAGCGCTACAAGACCGCCGCAGAGACGGAGAGCATCGTCGACCAGTACCGTGCCCTGCAGGTGCCCCTCGACGGCATCATCCAGGACTGGCAGTACTGGGGCTCGAACTACCTGTGGAACGCCATGGACTTCCTCTCCGAGGACTTCGCCACAGGTCCGCAGATGATCAAGAATGTCCACGCCAAGCATGCTCATTTCATGATTTCCATCTGGGCCAGTTTCGGGCCGCAGACACAGCAGTTCCGCGAACTCAACGATAAAGGCCTGCTGTTGCCTATTGAAACGTGGCCGCAGAGCGGACTCTCCCACATCTGGCCACCGCGCATGGACTACCCCTCGGGCGTGAAGGTCTACGACGCCTTCAGTCCTGTCGCCCGTGACATCTACTGGAAGCATCTGAAGCGCCTCTACGACTATGGCACTGATGCCTGGTGGATGGACTCCACAGACCCTGACTTCTTCAACCCCCGCGAGTCCGACTACGCTCACCCCGTCACTGGCGGCACCTGGCGACAACTGCGCAACGCCTTCCCCCTGGAGACCGTCCGCGGCGTCTATCAGGCACAACGGGATTTAGGTAATCATAATTCTCAATCCTCAACTCTCAATCCTCAATTAGAAAAACGCGTCTTCATCATGACACGAAGCAGTTTCGCAGGCCAACAGCACTACGGTTCCAACATGTGGAGTGGCGACGTGAACTCCTCGTGGGATATGCTCCGCAAGCAGGTGCCTGCAGGACTGAGTTTCTCGCTCACAGGCAATCCGAACTTCAACACAGATATCGGCGGCTTCTTCTGCAATGCCTACAACACCCGTGGCCCCGGCTCTGCCCCTCGTAACCCGCAGTTCCAGGAACTCTACGTGCGCTGGATGCAGTACGGCCTGTTCTGCCCCGTCTTCCGCAGCCACGGTGCCGATGCTCCCCGTGAGATCTGGCAGTTCGGCAAGAAAGGAGAACCCGTCTACGATGCGATTGAAAAGATGATCCGTCTGCGCTATCGCCTGATACCTTATTTATATAGTATAGCCTGGCAGGTGACCTCCAACAATGAGAGTTATCTGCGTCCGCTGTTCAGCGACTTTGCCGCAGACCGCAAGGTTTGGGACATCGCCGATGAGTTTATGTTCGGCCGCAGCATCCTCGCAACCCCCATCCTCGACCCTCAATACACGGAAGAGAAGATCGTCCGTACCAATGCTATGACAGGATGGGATCGTAAAAACGAGGAAGGAGGAAAGAGGAACGAGGAAGAAGGAATGATTGATTGGTCTGCCAGTAAGACTGCCATGAAATATCTGCCCAAGGGTGCCACATGGTATGACTTCTGGACGAACAAGACCTATAAGGGCGGACAGGCTATCACGCTCCAGACCTCTCTCGACCAGGTTCCGATGTTTGTCCGTGCGGGGAGCATCCTGCCCCTCGGCCCCGAGATGCAGTATGTGGGCGAGAAGACTTGGGACGACCTCGAGATCCGCGTCTATCCTGGTGCCGACGGGTCGTTCACGCTCTATGAAGACGAAGGCGACGGCTACAACTACGAAAAGGGCTATTATGCCACCATCACCTTCCACTGGAACGACAAAGCCCGCCAACTCACCATCGGCACTCGACAAGGAGGCTATCAGGGCATGATACTAGACCGGAAGTTCACCATCGTACTCCCTGACGGCACTTCGCGCACTGTCACCCATGATGGCAACGAACAGACCATCCGCCTGTAAATTCCCAGATTCTATAAATTCATGATACAAAAACTTATCACTATGAACAAAAGATTAACTTTGAGGATTCTGGTCTTCTCTCTCCTCTTTCCACTCTCCTCATTCCTGTCGCCTGCTTTCGCTGACGACTACGAGACCATCAACACCCCGCCCATCCAGAACCCCATGCTCTGGGCTGACGTTCCTGATCCTGACGTGATCCGCGTGGGCGACACCTTCTATCTCGTCTCCACCACCATGCACCTCATGCCTGGCGCACCAGTCATGGCCTCGAAAGACCTGAAGAACTGGGAAACCGTTGGTTATATCTTCAATCGCCTCACCGACTCTCCGAAGTACGACCTGCAGCAAGGCACTGCCTATGGTCGCGGTCAGTGGGCCACCTCGCTGAAGTATCATAACGGCCGCTTCTATGCCCTCCTGGCTCCCAACGAACAGGGTAAGATGGGCGACACCTACATCTTCTCTGCTGAGAAGGCCGAGGGGCCTTGGGAACTCGTATCCCGTATGCGACACTTCCACGACTGTTCGCTTTTCTTTGATGACGACGGCCGTGTCTACGTCATCTACGGCACAGGCGAACTGATGGAACTCAAATCCGACCTCAGCGACGTCATTGAGGGTACTTATATGAAAATCTTCCTGCGCGAGGAAGACGAGAAGGGCCTGCTTGAAGGCAGTCGTGTGATCAAGCACAACGGCAAGTACTATCTCCTGATGATCTCCCATACTTATGCCCCAGGGCGTCACCGCCGTGAAGTGTGCTACCGCGCTGACGACATCCACGGTCCCTACGAGAAGCAGGTCATCCTCGAGAGCGAGTTCGGCGGCTTCAGTTACGAGGCACAAGGCACCATCGTCGACAGTCCCTCGGGCGACTGGTACGGCATCATCTTCCAGGACCGCGGCGGCGTGGGGCGTGTGCTCACCGTCATGCCCTGCCGCTGGATTAACGGCTGGCCTATGCTGGGCGACGAGAACGGCAAGGTACCAGACACCGTGCGCCCCTTCGTCAGCGGACAGCCTGAGACTGCCATTGTGAAGAGCGACGACTTCTCAGAGCCCGAACTGGGTCTCCACTGGCAGTGGAACCACAACCCCGTCGACGCCGCCTGGAGTCTCACGGAGCGTCCGGGCTTCCTCCGTCTGAAGACCAACCGCGTCGTCAACACCCTCTACCTCGCACCTAACACACTTACCCAACGCATGGAGGGTCCACAGTGCAGTGGCAGCATTGCCATCGACTGTGCTAAGATGAAGGACGGCGACTGTGCCGGACTGGCTGCCTTCAACAGCGACACGGGTGCCCTCGTCATCAGGAAGAAAGGCAAACGACTCTTCCTCCAAATGGTCGAGATGACCTGCCAACTCTCCGACCGCGACAAGGAAGTGACCAGTTTCGAGGAAAAGGTGATCACCGAGATACCTCTCACCTCTCAACTCTCAACTCTAAAATCTAAAATCTACCTCCGCATAGATGCCGACTTCCGCCCAGGACAGGGCACAAACCGCCGTATGGGTGGTGCCGACTGCGCCAACTTCTCCTACAGCACCGATGGTGAGCAATGGACGAAGATCGGCTCCGAGAACTACCGTCTCAGTTTCGACTGGCGCCGCTTCTTCATGGGCACCAAGTTCGGTATCTTCTGCTACGCGACGAAGAAGACTGGCGGATATGTCGATGTCGATGAGTTCTGCTATATCCGAGCCCCACGATAAACGAACAGTTTACACGAGTTTTAACCAGAAAAAGCCCCTTATAAGGCCTATTCTGGTTAAACTTTCATAAAAGATGGCGATTTTTGCCCGCAAAACGTGCAACTTACAAAAGTATTTTGTACTTTTGCGGACTTTTTCAGAGTAACAGTATATTTATGAGGCAATTAAAGATTCAAAAGAGCATTACCAACCGATCGAGTGAAGCACTGGATAAGTACCTCGTGGAGATCGGTCGTCAGCCCCTCGTGACCATCGAGGAGGAAATCGAGTTGGCCCAGGCCATCCGCAAGGGAGGCCCCGAGGGCGAGAAGGCAAAAGAGCGTCTCGTCACCGCCAACCTCCGATTCGTCGTCTCCGTGGCCAAGCAGTACCAGCATCAGGGCCTGACGCTTACCGACCTCATCGACGAGGGCAACATCGGACTGGTAAAGGCTGCTGAGAAATTTGACGAAACGCGCGGATTCAAGTTCATCTCCTATGCCGTATGGTGGATTCGCCAGAGCATCCTCCAGGCCATCGCCGAGCAGAGCCGCATTGTGCGCCTGCCGCTGAACCAGAGCGGAGCCCTGAGCAAGATCAATCAGGAGATCAACCGTTTCGAGCAGATCCATCAGCGTCGCCCTTCCGTGACGGAACTGGCGGAACTCACTCAAATTGATGAGGCAAAGATCGAACAGACGGCCAAGGCCGACAGCCACCACATGAGTATCGACGCCCCCTTCGGCGAGGACGACGACAACTCGATGGCAGACCTGCTGAGTTCTGGCGACGACAGCCGTACCGACAAGCAGGTAGACTACGAGTCGCTGACCAGCGACCTGGAGAATGTCCTTCGCAGCGTGCTCAAGGACCGAGAACTGAAGATTGTGCGTGAGTGCTTCGGCATCGGCTGCCAGGAGCGCGGACTTGAGGAGATCGGCGCCGAGATGGGGCTTACCCGTGAGCGTGTGCGTCAGATCCGTGAGAAGAGCATCACCAAACTCCACGACAGCGGCCACGCCCGCATCCTGATGAAATACTTAGGATAAACATCATGAGGCTTGATGCGCAGCCCCGCCAACCATTGAGTGAATGGTTTGCGGGGCTGTTAATTAGTTAATGGATAAATAGGTTAAAAAGCGAGGCAGGCACGGACTCGGCAGCCATAGTCCTTACGGACGACGAAGAAGGAGGCATTGCCATTGAAGAGTTCCACGTAGTTGGCGTAGCCTCCATCATGCTCCGACGACCAGTAGTAGTTGTGCACCAATTTACTTCCTTTGCCACCAGCAGCGCCCAATAATGCATCCAAGCCGGAGAATAAAGCGTTGTTGTTGCCGTTGGCTTCGAACATAGTCTTCCACTGATCCAGGCTGGGCAACATCCATTCAGCACCTATAGGATCAGTCTTACCTTCACACATGCTCTTGGCAAGTGACCATTCCATAGTTGGCCTGCCACTATCGCTCTCGTCAGCCAGTGCAATTGCCAAGCCGTGCTTGTAGGTGGCATGGCCTTAAGCCGTTTTTCAGACCAGGGGGATTGAGAGAGCGCGCGTTCAGACCAGATAAGAGGATTGACAAAAGCCGTTGTTCAGACCACCCCTAACCCCTCCTAACTTAGGAGGGGAAATAGATACTCTAAGGGCAGACTATTCCGCCGCAGAGGAATCCTACATATTCGCCTCCTGAGTATTCTCCTTCCTCATTCCTCGAAAAAAAACGAATCGTATGAAGAAGCAACGTATCATCGAGTTGGCGGTGAAGGTTCTAGTAGCCGCGCTCACGGCATTCCTGACGGCGATCAGCACGACGAGTTGTATGGGCTACGGCCTTGTGACGTTATAGGACTTGCCTGACTAACAATGAAGGCTCGCAAAATTGCGAGCCCTCATTATGTTTATCCTAAGTATTTCACTTCGTTTACTTCTCCTCAGGAGCCTGACCAATCAGATCCATGAACTCGTCGAGTTTCGGAGTAATGATGATCTGGGTACGGCGGTTGCGCTGTTTGCCGACCTCGGTGTCGTTAGAGGCGATGGGATTGTACTCACCGCGGCCACCAGCCGTCAGACGCTTCGGATCCACACCATAGTCGTTCTGCAGGGCCTGTACCACACTCGAGGCACGGAGGGCTGAGAGATCCCAGTTGTTGCGGATGTTTGTCTTCGTGATGGGCACATTGTCAGTGTTACCCTCGATGAGCACGTCGTAGTCCTTGTAGTCCTTGATGATCTTGGCAATCTTCGACAGGGTCTGGGCTGCACGGCTGTTGATCTCGTAAGAGCCGCTCTTGTAGAGCATGTTGTCGGCCAGCGAGATGTAGACCACGCCCTTGAGCACCAGCACGTCGACCTCTTTGAGTTCCTCCTTCGAGAGCGAACGGGTGAGGTTGTTCGTCAGCACCATGTTCAGCGAGTCGCTCTTCGACTTCACTTCCACCAGGTGACGGATGTACTGGTTCGACTCGTTGATCTGGTCTACCAGTTTCTCAATCGAGACATTGTTCTGAGAAGCATTTGTCAGACTCTTGTCGAGTGACTCCTGCAGTCTGGCATACTTGTCCTCAGCGTTCTTGAGCAGTTGCTGCATGCCGCGCTGCTGCTCCTCCAGGGCACTGATGCGAGCGTTCTTCGCAGCCAGGTCTTCCTTGGCGGCCTGAAGGCTCTCAGTGAGCGACTTGTTCTCCGACTGGCAGTTAGCCAGGTCTTTCTTACTGGCGCAACTGGTCATTATCAGACCCACGGCCAGTGCCATCAAAATCACATTCTTTTTCATAATTGTCGTCGTTTTTATTTGTGATACGGCTGCAAAGATACAACATATTTTGATAATGCAACCATCCGTTGACATATTTTGAGATTTTTTTGTGAAAGCATATCAACAATCACGAAACAGGACCGCAGGAAGAATCCAACGGAGATACTGACGAAAAGGCAGAGACGTCAGACAATTTGTCGGTCTACGGCCTGCGGCACGGCTTTTGAACCTCAGATGATGTAAAAACATAGGAGGACAAATATATGACATTAGACAAATTTACAATCAAAGCACAGGAAGCCATTCAACAGGCAGTGAACACCGCCCAGATGAACGGCCAGCAGGTCATCGAACCTGTACATATCCTTAAAGGAATGATGGAGAAGGCGAAGGACGTTGTGACCTTCATCTTCCAGAAACTCGGTGTCAACGCCCAGCAGATCGAGATGCTCGTGGAGCAGGAGATCAAGCACCTGCCGCGAGTACAGGGCGGACAACCGTATCTCTCTAATGATAGTAATAATGTACTCGTGCGCGCACAAGAGATAGCCCAAAAGCAGGGCGACGAGTTCGTCAGCGTGGAACCCGTCCTGCTGGCTCTGCTGAGTGTGAACTCCACGGCCTCGCGCATCATGAAGGATGCCGGCTGCACGGAGAAGGACATGCAGAAGGCCATCCAGGAACTGCGTCAGGGACAGAAGGTGCAGTCGCAGAGTGCCGACGACAACTACCAGTCGTTGGAGAAATACGCCAAGAACCTCGTCGACCTCGCCCGCAAGGGTAAGCTCGACCCCGTGATTGGTCGTGACGACGAGATCCGCCGTCTGCTGCAAATCCTCTCTCGCCGTACGAAGAACAATCCTATACTTATTGGTGAACCTGGTACAGGCAAGACCGCCATCGTCGAAGGTCTCGCAGGTCGTATCGTCCGTGGTGACGTGCCTGAGAACCTGAAGGACAAGCAACTCTATTCGCTCGACATGGGTGCGCTGGTGGCTGGTGCGAAGTATAAGGGTGAGTTCGAGGAACGTCTGAAGAGTGTCATCAACGAGGTGACGAAGGCCGAAGGCCGTATCATCCTCTTCATCGACGAGATCCACACCCTCGTGGGTGCCGGTGGCGGTGAGGGGGCGATGGATGCCGCCAACATCCTGAAACCAGCCCTCGCCCGTGGTGAGTTGCGCGCCATCGGTGCCACCACCCTCAACGAATACCAGAAATATTTCGAGAAGGACAAGGCCCTCGAACGCCGTTTCCAGACGGTGATGGTGGATGAGCCCGATGAACTCTCGGCCATCTCTATCCTGCGTGGTCTGAAGGAGCGTTACGAGAACCATCACAAGGTACGTATCCAGGATGATGCCTGTATCGCCGCCGTACAACTCTCGGAGCGTTATATCTCCGAACGTTTCCTGCCCGACAAGGCCATCGACCTGATGGACGAGGCAGCCGCCAAACTGCGTATGGAGCGCGACTCCGTGCCTGAGGAACTCGATGAGATCACCCGTCGCCTGGCACAACTCGAGATCGAACGTGAGGCCATCAAGCGCGAGGGCGACGAACCGAAGATTGCACAACTCGATAAGGATATTGCCGAACTCCGCGAACAGGAGACTCAGTTCCGCGCCAAATGGGAAGGTGAGCGCCAACTCATCAACAAGATCCAGCAGGACAAGCAGGAGATGGAGAACCTGAAGCTCGAGGCGGAGCGTGCCGAGCGTGAGGGCGACTACGGTAAGGTGGCCGAGATCCGCTACTCCAAACTGAAGGCCCTTGAGGATGACATCAAGGCCATCCAACAGCAGCTGGCTACGGCTCAGAATGGAGATTCACTGGTGCGTGAGGAGGTGACCGCCGACGATATCGCCGAGGTGGTCTCCCGCTGGACAGGCATCCCCGTCAACCGCATGATGCAGAGTGAGCGCGAAAAACTGCTGCACCTCGAAGAGGAACTGCATAAGCGTGTGATTGGCCAGGACGAAGCCATCACAGCCGTCTCCGATGCGGTGCGCCGTTCGCGTGCCGGACTTCAGGACCCCAAGCGCCCTATCGCCTCGTTCATCTTCCTCGGCACCACGGGTGTCGGTAAGACGGAACTTGCCAAGACGCTGGCCGACTACCTCTTCAACGACGAGACGATGATGACGCGTATCGATATGAGTGAGTATCAGGAGAAGTACAGCGTGAGCCGCCTGATCGGTGCACCTCCGGGCTACGTGGGCTATGACGAGGGCGGACAGTTGACAGAGGCCGTGCGCCGCAAGCCCTACAGCGTCGTGCTCTTCGATGAGATCGAGAAGGCTCACCCCGATGTGTTCAATATCCTGCTTCAGGTGTTGGACGACGGACGACTGACAGACAACAAGGGTCGTACGGCGAACTTCAAGAACACGATCATCATCATGACCTCGAACGCCACCCGCGAACAGCTGAAGGCCACGATGCGCCCAGAGTTCCTGAACCGTATCGATGAGATCATCACCTTCACGCCACTCACGAAGGAACAGATCTCCGACGTGGTGCGCCTGCAGATGAAGAAGGTGACGGACATGCTCGAGCCGCAGGGCATCACCCTGGAGTGCACGCCTCAGGCCATCGCCTTCCTCGCAGAAGAGGGCTACGACCCCGACTTTGGTGCCCGTCCCGTGAAGCGCGCCATCCAGCAGTTCGTGCTCAACGACCTCTCGAAGAAACTCCTCGCCGACGAGGTGGACCGCGACAAGCCCATCATCATCGACGAGTTCGGCGACGGACTGGTGTTCAGGAACTAGAGGAAAATGTAATAATTAGAAAATGTAAAAATCAGAAAACGAGCAAAAGGAAAGCATCTGCTGTTAGCGGATGCTTTCTTTTTGTCCGTTATGGATGTAGAGGCCTTTGCGGACGGGACGACCCTGGAGGCGGCGACCCTGAAGGTCGTACCAAGGCGCTTTGTCGGCCTCAGCCTGCACACGACTGATGGCTGTAGCCTCTTTCATGAAATCGAAGGAGATAGTGCCGTCGGCGGCCATCTGAATGTTGGTGATAGGCTTCGACATCAACTTCAGGCCATCGGTATTCGCCGTGAAGAGCGTCGCAGCCGGTTTGGAGTCGTTGGTAAGGCTCGCGTTAACCACCAGCGTCTCAGGATTGGTGTAAGGATATGCCGAGGTGCTCAGATACTGATTGTGCAAATGCCCCTCATCGACCCACTTGCTTTCGTCTTCACCATCGTTATTTTTATCCCAGGCCATATAGTCCTTACCATCAGCATGGAAAAGACTATAACGATAGTGGTTGTCGTCAATATTGATTTCGTTATTCATCCACTCAGCATAGTCGTATTCCACATGATAGATCAGCAAGCCCTTGTTAGGACAGCCGAAATCCCAGCCCTTCTGTTGGCGATTCTCCAAGAGATAATACTCATCACGATTTGCAGGATTGCGGATGATATAAGTATCTCCGCCATCGCTCACCGACTTCATGGCGGTAACTGCAGTAGCAGTCGTCAGTTCGACTGGCTGCCCCCACCCCATCAACATCTTCTCCATCGTAGAGAGGTTGGGCGGACACCAGCCGTAATTCGTATAGTTGCCGCCATCCATCAAATCCCACTCATCAACAGCAGAATAGGCTTCTGCACTACCCAATGGATAAAAATCTGGGAGCCCCAGACAATGGAAGAATTCATGGAGGATGGTACCGATACCGCACGACTTGTCGTACTTCCACAGCTCACAGGTAACAGACGCTATCTCTGCATTGATACCTCCTGGCAATGTCATTCCAAAGGCCCAACACGTATTAGGCCAGATATAGCCTCGTTTCTGATTACCACAATAGCTCGCAACGACGAAAGACACCTGATCGACTTGGCCATTACCATCCCAGTCGTAGATAGAGAAATCGGTCTTCTCCGTCTCACACAACTGCTTAACTGCTGCCCTCAGAATATTTTCGCCATAATAAGTACCTATATGCCCTCCAGCCTTCAGATCGACCTTCACAGGTCCGTAGATATCAAACTTGACATTAAGGCGCCCTCCAGACTGGTCGCGCAAATAGTCTGCTACGCAGCCTACCCCCATGCCTTCGTTATAGCCACGCTCATTGAAGATGCGGTTGTAGAAGTTGACAGGATCGGCCATCGAGAAGTCGGCATCACTACACGTAACGAGTATAACAGGCTGGTGATAGGTCTTCTGAGGGTCGAACGACTTAGTCGCTGGAAGCGCATATTGACGAGTTCCTGCACGTTCGGAAGGACGAATGCAAGAATAACGCTGAGCGCTGGCCGTCAGGACAGCCAGCGTCAGCATCAAACTTATCGTAAAAGATCTTCTCACCTTTTTACCCTATTACTTATTCGCATTAGGGCACCAGGGCTTCAGCGTCTTAAAGAAGTCGTTACCCTTATCATCAACAAGGATAAAGGCGGGGAAGTCTTCCACATCAATCTTCCACACGGCCTCCATACCAAGTTCAGGATACTCGACGCACTCGATGCTCTTGATGCTCGACTGAGAGAGAACGGCAGCCACGCCACCGATGCTGCCCAGATAGAAGCCACCGTACTTCTTGCAGGCCTCTGTCACCACATCGGAACGGTTACCCTTGGCAATCATCACAAGGCTGGCACCGTTAGACTGGAACTCATCCACGTAAGGATCCATACGATTGGCTGTGGTCGGACCCATCGAACCGCAAGGATAACCCTCTGGCGTCTTAGCAGGGCCGGCATAGAGCACGGGGTACTTCTTGAAGTAGTCGGGCAGTCCTTCGCCAGCATCCAAACGAGCCTTCAACTTGGCGTGAGCGATATCGCGAGCCACGATAATCGTACCCTTCAGGTTCACGCGTGTAGATACAGGATACTTGGAAAGTTCAGCACGAACGGCATCGATGCCCTCATTGAGGTCGATCTCGATGGTGTTCTGTCCCTCACCAGCCTTGGCATACTCTGCAGGAATCAGTTCAGAGGGATTTGAATCCATCTTCTCCAGCCAGATACCGTCGGCATTGATCTTTGCCTTGATGTTACGGTCGGCAGAGCAACTGACACCCATACCAATCGGACAACTGGCTCCATGACGGGGCAGACGGACCACACGGATATCGTGAGCCAGATACTTACCACCAAACTGAGCACCCAGACCAATCTTATGAGCCTCTTTCAAGAGTTTCTGCTCGAGATCGACATCGCGGAAAGCACGACCCGTCTCATCGCCTGTCGTGGGCAGACCGTCGTAGTACTTGATAGAAGCCAACTTCACGGTGAGCAGGTTCTTCTCGGCAGAGGTACCACCAATCACAAAGGCGATGTGGTAAGGAGGACATGCTGCTGTACCTAAACTCTTCATCTTCTCTACGAGGAACGGAATCAGGGTACCCTCGTTCTGGATGGTAGCCTTGGTCATCGGATAGAAGTAGGTCTTGTTGGCAGAGCCACCACCCTTTGCCACCATCACAAACTTATACTCTGCGCCCTCTGTAGCCTCGATGTCAATCTGAGCAGGGAGGTTGCAACGGGTGTTCACCTCGTCGTACATGTTCAGCGGCGCATTCTGCGAATAGCGTAAGTTGTCCTGGATAAAGGTATTGAAGACACCCAGGCTCAGGGCCTCCTCATCCTCAAAACCAGTCCAAATCTGCTGACCTTTCTCACCGTGGATGATGGCCGTACCCGTATCCTGACAGAAAGGCAGGATGCCACGGGCAGCCACCTCGGCATTGCGCAGGAACTGCAGGGCAACATATTTGTCGTTCTCACTAGCCTCAGGATCATTGAGGATAGCAGCCACCTGAAGGTTGTGCTCACGACGGAGCATGAACTCCACATCGTGGAAGGCCTGCTGGGCCAGCAGTGTCAGGGCCTCCTTCGACACTTTCACGATCTGCTTTCCCTCAAACTCGGCGGTGCTTACGCCTTCTTTACTCAACAGACGATACTCCGTCTTGTCTTCGCCCACCTGAAACATCGGGGCATACTTGAATTCAACGTTTTTAGCCATAATTGTATTTGTTTAATGAGTGAAATCTGTGTAATCAGTTTTAATATCCAAACACCTCTTCTGCAGTAAGGCGCTTCACGGGACCAATCTTCTCAAGCATCTGCATATCCAGGGCTTTCTCATCGCCGAGGATGATATAGCGGTAAGCCTTATTAGCCATCATCTGCTTCTCGAAGTCGACGATATCCTTGAGTTCCACCTTTGCCAGGTTCTTGTAAATCAACTCATTGTAACTGATGTCGAGTCCCAGATGCTGAGCAGTATTATAGGAATAGAAGATGCTCTGTTTCGTGGTACGGGCACTGGCCAGGCGCTTGGTGACAGCATCCTTGGCTATCTGGAAGGCCGTCTCACTGGCTGGCATCTCATCGAGAATCTCCTTGAAGTGGGTGATGCAGTCTGCCATCTTGTCATTCTGGGTGATGATATGAGTCACGACATATTCCTTACGATCCTTCCAGAAAGGACTGACATATTCAGCAAAGGCGTTATAGGCCAATCCTCTGGCCTCACGCATCTCCTGGAACACAATGCCGTTCATGCCACCACCGAAGTATTCGTTGAAGACCTCCTGCACAGCAGCCTCCTCAGGATTCCAACTGCGCCCTTCGTTGTGATACATACGCATATAGATGTTCTTGGCGTCATAAGGGGCTATCAGTACCTCGTTCTCGGTGGCAGGCTGTTCCAGATAGGGCTTGTTCAGTGGTATAGCAGCCAACTGACCTGGTGTCTGGTGCGTTTTCTCGATGATGGAGGTAATCTCCGTCTCCGTCATCGGACCATAGTAGACAACCTTGTGCTGATAGCCAGAGAGTCCTTTCAGGAGATCCACGAATACCTGTGGATGAGTATCCTTTAACTGCTGCTCGCTCATCACGTCGGTATAGGAATTGCGTGGACCTGACACACCATAGTTAAACAGGTAGCCGAAATAGGTGCCCTGGCTCTTCTTGGCATCCTCACGACGCTTCAGTGTCAGGCCAACCATCTCATCATAGGCTTTTTCGTCTGCCTTCGCATTCTGAAGCAAATCCTCGAGCAAGGCCAGGGCCGCAGGCATGTTCTCATTCAGTCCCGACAGACTGACGGACATATTCTCGGCCCCTACGTTCACATTCCAGTCGCAAGCCAGTTCATAGAACTTCTGCTTCAACTCGGCAGCCGAAAGTTTGTCCGTACCAATATAACTTATATAATCGCCAGCCATATCGTAGCGGCGGTCGGCACTCCGTCCAAAGTCGTAATAGAATACGAGGTTGAACAGTCCGTTGGTATTGTTCTTGACATAGTAAAGCGGCAGGTTCTTCTTCGTCTGTGCGATAGTCATATCCTTCTGGAAATCCACGAACTTGGGCTGTATGGGCTCCACTTGCGAGTTCTGGATATCCTTTACGAACTGGCTCATCTGGTCGCGGTTCGTGGGAATCGGAGTGATGGCAGGCTTATCGATCTTCTTCTGTGTAGAGTCGATACCCTGTTTCTTATACACCGTCACATAGCCGTCGGTAAAGAAGCGATTGGCAAAGGCCACCAACTGGTCCTTAGTAATCTTCGAAATACGGTCGATGCGACCCACTTCTTGTTTCCAGTCCACCTCGTTGATAAAGGCCTCGACAAACATATCTACCCGTCCCTCATTACTCTCTAACAACTGATAATGACTACGTTTCTTATTGTTGATGATACTCGGCAGCAGATTATCAGAGAAGTCGCCTTTCTTCAGTTTGTTGATCTCTGCGAGCATAAGGTCCCTCACCTCATCAAGGCTCTGTCCCTGCTTCGGGGTTCCCATTAGCAAGAAGCCACCATGATCGTGCAGTAACTCACAACCACCAACAGCACGCTGCACTTTCATTGTCTGGTTTAGGTCGAGGTCGAAGAGTCCAGCCCGCCCGTTGCTCAGTACATCCTCCATCAACTCCAAGGTATCAGCCTGCATAGCATTAGCCTGCTTGGCGCGCCAGGCCACCCATATCTGCTCTGCCTCCTGTCCGATGACGGTGGTGTCCTTCGGAGTTGTCAGCGGAGGCAGTGGGGCAAAAGTGGGCTGGGCCACATCCTGGCCAGGCTTCCACGAAGAAAAATACTTGTCGATGATAGCGATGGTCTTGTCCGGATCCAAATCGCCAGCCATGCAGATGGCGACATTGTTGGGCACGTACCACTTATTAAAGTAGTTCTTGATGTTTACGATTGAGGGATTCTTCAGATGCTCCTGTGTGCCAATGGTGGTCTGCAGGCCATAAGGGTGAGTCGGCCACAGCATCTTACTACAAGTGGCAAAGAGTTTGCGCCTATCTGAACTCAGACCAATATTATACTCCTCATACACAGCCTCCAACTCAGTATGGAAGCCACGTATCACCATATTCTGGAAACGATCGCTCTGTATCTTCGCCCAGTTCTCTATTTCATTAGAGGGAATATTCTCCGTATAACAAGTCACATCGTTCGACGTATAGGCATTCGTTCCCTGAGCGCCGATAGCAGACATCAGTTTGTCGTACTCATTGGGAATAAAGTATTGTGCAGCCACCTGCGACACACTATCGATTTCATGATAGGCCTTCTTACGTGCTTCAAGGTCTGTAAGTCTGCGATAGGCTTCATAGCGCTGCTCGATCTCCCTCAGCAAAGGTGCCTCTGCCTCAGGATTGCTCGTACCGAACTGTTTCGTACCCTTAAACATCAGATGCTCCAGATAGTGTGCCAAGCCTGTAGTCTCTGCCGGATCGTTCTTTGAACCGGTCCTCACGGCGATATAAGTCTGGATACGCGGTTTCTCCTGATTGACAGACAAGAATACCTTCAAACCATTATCCAGGGTATAAATGCGGGTCTGCATCATGTCACCCTCTACAGTCTCATACTTGTAATCCTTGGCCTGCGCACTCATTCCAAACATCACACAAGCCGCAGCCACAAACAAATGCCTTATCATATCATCTATAAACTATAAACTGATATACTTTAAACTATAAACTCCCTCAATTCTCATAATCAATCTCATGGTCGAGTTTCTCAAGGAACTCGTCGAAGACCTCCTTCTCCACATCGCCCATGGCATACTCCTTCTCGGCATCCTTGCGGATCTCTGCAATCCACGCTCGACGTGCCTTCACATAATCCTGACGGATGTGCTCACAAGCCTGAGCATCGAGGGTATCCAGGTGATAATAGTCAAGAATCATCTGATAACTCCATGCCCAACGGTAGTCACGATAGTGGTTGTTGATATCTGTAAAGCGATCGAGTACCTGCTGGATATTGTCGAGGGCTCCAGACTTGATGTCTGCAATCAGCCGTTTTTCCTCACTCTCTGGCAGCAACAATCCGCTAAGGTCTGTCCACCGGCCTTTACCCGAAGCGTTCACTGGTTGGCCGATATAACCCTCTTTCTGGGCACGTTTCAGTACAGCGCCCATATATATACGCAGGGCAATATCATAATACTTCAATCCTTTGCGTAATGACGAAGCGTTGATCACATATTCGTGGAAGTTGTAAGTCGACACGTTGTCGCCGGAAGCTTCCCGAAGAGCCTTCAGAATCTTAATACCCTCCATGATCTCACCGACGGTAAAGGGCGAGAGCCAGTCAAAGTTGATGATACTCTTCCTTGACTGTTTGGAACGTTTGTCACGTTTCGGCCATTTCTTGATATCACGATAGAGTCCCACGGTGGTGATATTCCGGCCTGGCACCAGATAACAGTCATCGCCATATGCCACCAGATAGGAGAAGGGCAGATTGCGGGTGTCAGGATGGTGCATCAGTTTACCAAAGCAGACACTAAAGGCACCGATAGTGGCTGGCATCAGGATATAGGCACCAGAGGCTGTCTTCGTACCGCGCTCCAGCGTTCCCCAATGCAGGGGACCCATTTTATAGGCATGGTTTGAGAAGTTCGTGTTCGAACCTGCATTATAGAACGAGAACTCGCCACCTATGAGCAGCGAACTCTTATGATGCGAGGCACAGAAGGGGCCGCAGAAGGCGGCACAAGCCTCACCATTAGCCATAAAGGAGTTGGCAAAGAAAAGGCTAGCCTCGGCCGTAAAGCCATTGGTAATCTGACAAGCCTCACCCACGAAGCAGTCCTGCATCTTCACCGAGTTATTGATCGAGCAACCGTCACAGATGATAGAATTCTCACAGATAACGCCTGTACCTATGAATACAGGAGCATCCATCGACGACATCACCGTACACTCCGACAGGCGGGCGGCACCACTGATCTCACAGTCGCCCTTGATGATCGTATTTGTGATATCCTTGGCATTGATGATCTTCACGTTGTTGCCGATGTAGCCACGGTCAGGACGGGAGACACGCAGTTCATCCTCGATCATCTGCTGGAGTGTCTGGCGCAAGCCCTTATCATTGTAATGCTTCACCATAAAGGAGGCCAGTTGAGAGTTCAGTTCGCGGAAGATGGTCACGTTGCCGTCACCCATCTCGTTGAGCACACTGATGACAGATCCTTCACCAAAGGTAGCGTCGTCGGTGGTTTCCAACGTACAGATATTCGAGATATAACAGTCGTTGCCAATAGTATAGTTGTTGATATAGTTGCCTACCTTCTCTATCAAACAGTCATTGCCGACAGTCACATTGCGCAGAGATGCATCATTAATGCCTGAATGCTTAAAAAAGCCTTTTGACACTTCCACCTGTTTATTAAACTCTCCCAGACGGATATCTCCATAAAATATCACTCGGTGGAAATTATAGGGTTTAAACCCGTCGGCCACCATCACACGCTGCCAGTCCTCTGCCCAGCACACATTGTTCTCTAATACTTCAATTTCAGTCTGTGTTAGTTGTCTGTACTCACTCATAGTCTTGATATAAAAAATCGTTATAGGGATATTTCTGAACGTGCAGTTCGCGGACTCGTTTATAGAGCACCTCGCGCAACTCGTCGATATTCTCTTTCTTTTTCGCGGAAATAAAGATACACTCCAGGTATCTTCCTTCCCCTCCTATGTTTTTCCCCATCCAAGTCTTCTTAAGGTCTTCGAGGGGAATATTCTCCTTCGTCGCAGGCGTCAAATCATCATCCTCCTTCTCTACCCACGTATACGCATCTATCTTATTAAATACTAGCATCTGAGGTCTCTCTGCACATCCCAGTTCCATCAGCGTCTCCTCCACCACCCGGATCTGTTCCTCAAAGTCAGGATGGGAGATATCCACCACATGTACCAGCAGATCAGCCTCTCGCACCTCGTCGAGGGTGCTCTTAAACGACTCCACGAGGTCTGAGGGCAACTTACGGATAAATCCTACGGTATCAGCCAGGAGGAAAGGCAGGTTGTCGATAGTCATCTTACGGACGGTGGTGTCGAGGGTGGCAAAGAGTTTGTTCTCGGCAAACACCTCACTCTTGGCCAACAGGTTCATCATCGTCGACTTGCCCACATTAGTATATCCCACGAGAGCCACACGGATCAGACGGCCACGGTTCTTTCTCTGGGTGGTCTTCTGTTTGTCTATCTCTGCCAGACGCTGCTTCAACAGGGTGATACGCTGAAGAATGATACGACGGTCCATCTCCAACTGCGTCTCACCTGGGCCGCGCAAGCCCACCGACCCTTTGCCGCCGCCGGAGCCGGAACCACCACCCTGGCGCTCAAGGTGAGTCCAGAGCCGCTGAAGGCGAGGCAACATATAACGGTGCTGCGCCAGTTCCACCTGGGCCTTGGCCTCTGCCGTTTGGGCCCTCATGGCGAAAATATCTAAAATAAGAGATGTACGGTCGAGGATTTTCACCTGCAGTTCTTGCTCGATATTCCTGATCTGCTTTGCACTCAGTTCATCGTCGAAGATCACCATTCCCACAGGCTGTGGGGCATTCTTCTCGTCGAGCAGGCCCTCGGCAAAAAGTGAGGCATCCTGAGCGTCTAACCAGTCATCATACGCGTCCTGACATTTCTTGATGTATTGCTTGATCTCCTGCAGTTTACCTGAGCCCACATACGTGGTCTGGTTCGGGCCACCCACCTTCTGCGTAAACCGCTTCACAGTGACAGCCCCAGCCGTATCGGCCAGGAACTCCAACTCGTCGAGATATTCTTTGGTCTTAGCCTCATCCTGCTCCTTGGTGACAAGTCCTACCAGCACAGCAGTCTCGGCCTTGGCCTGCGATATGACAAATTCTTTCAATCCTTGCTATTTTTTGCGCACAAAGATACAAAATAAAAGTAAAAAGGTAGAAAGGTAAAAAGGTAAATTGGAAAAAAGTAATGTCCTTTAACTCCTTTTAACTCCTTTAACTCCATGAACTCCTAATTTATTTTGTACTTTTGCACCAGAATTACGAACCAAACAAAACAATAACATTATGAGAGTAATTATCCAGTCTGACTATCAGAAACTGTCCCAATGGGCAGCCAACCATGTCATTGAGCGAATCAACAAGTTCAACCCCACTCCCGACCACAAGTTCGTTCTGGGCCTCCCCACAGGTTCTTCGCCCGTTGGCATGTACAATGCCCTCGTCGAGGCCAATCGTGCCGGCAGGGTGTCGTTCAAGAATGTCATCACCTTCAACATGGACGAGTATGTCGGTCTCCCCGAGACACACCCCGAGAGTTACCATGCCTTCATGGCCCGTAACCTCTTCGACCACATTGACTGTCCGAAGGAGAACATCCACATTCTCAATGGCAATGCTCCCGACCTCAACGAGGAGTGCGCCAGGTACGAGGCCATGATTGAGGAGGCTGGTGGTGTCGACCTGTTCATAGGTGGCATAGGCCCCGACGGTCATATAGCCTTCAACGAGCCGGGCAGTTCACTCTCCAGCCGTACCCGTATGAAGACCCTCACCACCGACACCCGTATTGCCAACAGCCGGTTCTTTGGCGGCCGTCCTGAAAATGTGCCTGCCCACGCCCTGACGGTTGGCGTCGGCACCGTGATGTCCGCTCGCGAGGTGATGATCCTGGCCAACGGTCACCTGAAGGCCCGCGCCCTGCAGGCTGCCATCGAGGGGAGTGTCAACCACATGTGGACCATCTCAGCCTTACAGATGCACGAGCACGGCATCATCGTCTGCGACGAGGAGGCTGCCGATGAACTGAAAGTCAGCACCTACAAGTACTTCAAGGACATTGAGCAGGACAACCTGCTGTAAGTTTTTTTACACAGATTTCACAGATCTCACAGTTTTTTCCTTGGACAGATAATGCGGTCCTATTTGATTTCACATAAATAAGGACGCAAGTGTCCTTCCAAGTGCTTAAATCTCTGTGAGATCTGTAATATTTGTGTGATAATACAAACATAACACTCAAATCTATGAATAGAATAGTTTCTTTTTTGATCAGTCTTGCCACTGTATGTATTTGTCAGGCGGAGGACGTAAAGGTGTCATCGCCCGACGGGCAGTTGGTAGTCAACGTCAGTTGCGAGGGAGGGAGGCTGTACTACGATGCCACCCTCGACGGACAGCAAATGATGGAGAAGTCAGCCCTCGGCCTGAAGACCAGCATCGGTGACTTCACCCGCGACCTCTCCACCGTAAACTGTCAACTGTCAACTGTAAACTCCTCCTATTCCATGCGCGGCACCAAGGCCTCTTCTCATGATTACAAGGCCACGAAGGCCGTCATCGACATTGAGAACAAGGATCATCAGCGCTTCAGCATCATCTTCCAAGTGAGCAACAACGACATTGCCTTCCGCTACTCCATTCCCCGCCAGAACATAGGGCGCAAGGAGATGAAGCGCGTGAGAATCAAAAGTGAACTGAGCAGTTTCAACTTCCCTGACGGCACCACCACCTTCATCTCTCCACAGATCGGTCCTGAGACCGGCTGGGAACAGACCAAGCCCAGTTACGAGGAAGGCTACTCTGCCGATGCTCCGATGGACGCTCCCTCGCAGTACGGTCACGGCTACATCTTCCCTGCCCTCTTCCATTATTCTAAGGAATCTTGGAATCAAGGAAATCCAGTGCAAGGCATTGGTAAGAAAAATCCTAGATTCCAAAATTCCTTAGAAAAAAAATCTTCCTCGGACTATTGGATTCTCCTAAGCGAAACCGGCGTTGGAAGCAACTACTGCGGTTCTCATCTCTCCGACTACCAGGCTGGCACTGGCTACACCGTTGCCTATCCTGATGCTGGCGAGAATAACGGCTACGGCACAGACTTCGCCGCCATCCCCCTGCCCGGAGAGACCCCCTGGCGCACCATCACCCTCGGCCATACACTCAAGCCCATCGCCGAGACCACCATCAGTTACGACCTCGTTGAGCCTCTCTACGAGCCCTCAACAGGCTACAAACCAGGCCGTTACACCTGGAGTTGGCTCATCTGGCAGGACAAGAGCATCAACTACGACGACCAGGTGAAGTTCATCGACCTCGCCTCGGCTATGGGCTTTGAATACTGCCTCGTGGATAACTGGTGGGACACGCAGATTGGCCGCGACCGCATCGAGGAACTTTCGAAGTATGCCCAGTCGAAGGGCGTGCACCTCCTATTATGGTATAACAGCAACGGTTTCTGGAACGATGCCCCGCAAGGACCGCGTGACTGCATGTCGACGGCCATCGCCCGCGAAAGGGAGATGAAGTGGATGCAGTCCATCGGCATCAAGGGCATCAAGGTGGACTTCTTCGGAGGCGACAAGCAGGAGACGATGCGGCTCTATGAGGACATCCTCAGCGACGCCAACCGACACGGGCTGCAGGTCGTATTCCATGGCTGCACGGTACCTCGCGGCTGGGAACGGATGTATCCCAACTTCGTAGCCTCAGAGGCTGTGCTGGCCTCAGAGAACGTGTTCTTCAACGAGGGAGCCGCCATCAAGCAGCCTTTCGACCTCACCCTCCATCCCTTCTGCCGCAATGCCACTGCCTCGATGGACTGGGGAGGCATCATCATGAACAAACACCTCGCGCCAGACAACAAGAGCCGGCACACCCGCAAAACGACCGACATCTTCGAACTTGCCTCAGGCCTCATCATGCAGACCTCCGTGCAATGTGTCGCCATGCAGCCGAACAACCTCGGCGAACTGCCTGAATTCGAACTCGACTTCCTTCGCAGCCTTCCCACCACCTGGGAGGAAACACGCTTCATCGACGGCTATCCCGGCCGTTACGTTGTTCTCGCCCGTAAGGCCACTGACGGCCAATGGTACATTGCCGGCCTCAACGCCCTCAAAGAGCCTCTGACGCTCACCCTCGACCTGCCGATGTTTGCCCCAGGCAAGACCCTCCGCTACTACGTCGACAAGCCTTCCGGCGAGCCCTCGGTCATTCCCCTCAAGATTGACAAGAAGGGTCGCGCCAAGGTAACCATCCAGCCTAACGGAGGCATCATCATACAGTAGCCTCTTCCTGACTATTAACAACAGAGGCTGTGCCGAAATAGCACAGCCTCTTATTAATTTGCCGTTCTGATGCCTTGCATCACTCGTTCAGATGCCTTGTACAGGTTGTTCAGATGCCTTGCATACCTATATGGAGATGCCTTCCACGACTCGTACAAGGCATTCCTTTAACCCATGCAAGGCATTTGCACAACAGACTGGATTGTGGACACCTTCTGGCCGACAGTAAGAGTAATCACCTAACACTCATCTAGCGCATTAGAATTTGAAAAGGTTGCAGAAGATGATTGCAGCCGTCCACACGTGATTATTGCAATTACAGTAGCCTAAGGTCTTGGAGTCTTTCGACATATCGATACGCCCGTTAGCCTTCACTTCGGCAACCGTCGCGTTAGAGCCCTTCACGGAGATGGATCCGCCGGAGGTGACGCAGCAGAGCAAATTGCCCGACGAATCCTTGATGTCGCCCGACCATACGCTGCCAATCCTGTGCCCCGTGCCGTCGGTGATGTCGCCATTGCCCTTGGGCAACTGTCCCACTTTCGTATGAGACCAGTTATAGACCACCCCGTTCTCGTCGACATACCCACGAGCGCTGCCCTTCTCAATCGAGTATTCACGCACCTTCTGCTGTGTGCTGCCGTTCGAACTGCCGGAAGTCCTCGTGGGGTTCTTGGCAGCCTGTGCCCTACGCTGTGCGGCAAGTTCCTGCTGACGTTTGACCTCTGCCTCCTGCTTGCGCTTCACTTCGGCCAATTCTGCCTTCGACTTGGCCAGCGATTCCTTGTTGTGATAGATGCCCAAATAAAGCAATGCCGCATACTTCTTGTCGAGACCCTTGGCAGTGCCGATGAGCACATCGTAGATAAACACCTGACCATTGTCGTTGATCATAGCCACCTTCTCGCCGTCCATCATCACCGAGCCGTCGCCCTGCACTTTCAGATAACCCTGTTCGCCGTGGAAGTTCACAGTACCGTCCTTTAGCACCTCGCCGACCTTTCTGCCGTCGTCGTACATCACGTCGCCGTTCTTCTCCACCTTGAAGATCACCTTCTTGCCCTTGCGCTCACCGTCGGGATGTGTCTTGTCGAGGATGAACTCCCCCGTCCTCGTGCGGAAGAAGCCTTGCACTGTACCGCCACGCGTAAACTCGATGTCGCCGTTGCGCTTCTTGTTCACGTCCTCCACCGTCTCCTTGACCTTCTTCAGATTGCCAACGAGATTACCAAACTGTGCTTGCACAGTCGTCGTTCCCAGCATCATCACTGCCGAAACGACCAAGATTCTCATATTTTTCTTCATAACTCCCTGGTTTTTGGTTTATTACAATTAATAATGTCAGTTATTCAATATCGACTGCAAAATTACAAAATAATTGTGTTATTTGCAAGTATTTCACCTTCTTTATTATTATCGGCAGCCATGCCACAACAAGGTCTTGAGACAAAGAATCCCCCGCCAGAAAAGACTGACGGGGGATCACTAAAAAACGATTCCTATATAAATATCTCACGACATTTCTGCAACATTCTTCGTCGTTGCCGCCTTCTGCGGCAGGTCGAGTTCCTCATAGACAGAGTTGTTCGACTTATATTCCGGCACGATCTGCTTCATCTTGCGAACGGTCTCCATATCATTGTAGTTCTTGGAGATGGCTATCAGTTCGTCGATATCCTGGCAGACCTGACGGTAGTCGTAGGGCCGTACCTCAGCGATACGGATCTTCTTGTGAAAGGTGGGCTTGGTGGTCTCCTTGTCGTTCAGAACTTCCTCAAACAGTTTCTCACCATCTCTCAAGCCCGTGTACTCTATTTTCACATTCTTAGCGCCCGAGAGGCTGATCATGCGCTTGGCCAGGTCGGCAATCTTCACGGGACGACCCATATCGAAGACAAAGATCTCGCCACCATTGCCTTTCGTGCCTGCCTCGAGCACCAGTTTACAGGCCTCAGGGATGAGCATGAAGTAGCGGATGATGTCGGGATGGGTGACGGTGACGGGGCCGCCGTTGCGGATCTGCTCGCGGAAGAGGGGAATGACGGAGCCATTGGAGCCCAGCACATTACCGAAGCGGGTGGTAACGAACTGAGTGATGGGTTTGAAGTCGCTGGCGATGTGAAGGCCGGGACCGCCATACTGGGTGGTCTTGATGGCGCGGTCGAGTGTCTGCACATAGATCTCGCAGATGCGTTTCGAGCAACCCATGACGTTGGTCGGGTTGACAGCCTTGTCGGTGGATACCATCACGAACTTGCGGACACCATACTTCACGGAGAGGTCGGCCATAATCTTCGTTCCGTAAACATTATTCATAATAGCCTCAGAGGGATTATCCTCCATCATAGGCACATGCTTATAGGCAGCAGCATGAAACACATACTCTGGACGGAACTGGTTGAAGATAGCGTCCATTCGCGACTGGCTGCAAACAGTGGTGACCACCACATGCACATCGATGTTGGGGAACTCCTTGGCCATCATCAGCCGCAGGTCGTGCTGGGGTGTCTCTGCCTGGTCGATCAACATCATAGTGGCAGGCTTACAGGTGGCTATCTGTCGGACCATCTCAGAACCAATCGAGCCCGCAGAGCCAGTGATGAGGATGCGACGACCACTGAGCAACTCGCCCACAGACTTCATATCGACCTTGATTTCGGCACGCGGCAGAAGGTCTTCAACCGACACCTCCTTCAGTTGTATCTCTCCTATTTCCGACTTCTCATCTTCTTCGCCAAGTTTCTCAACCTCGACAGCGTTCTGAGCCATGAATATCTTCACGCCCAAGCCAATCAGCAGGTCCTGCAACTCCTGGTTCTTACGGAAGTCGTTCGTACGATAAGGAGACACGAGCACGGCACCGATATGATAATCTTCAACCACCTTCCGCAAGTCGTCCTCCATCGTAAACACCTTCTCGCCGACAAGTTCATTATGGCGCAAGCGACGGTTATGGGAGATGAAGCCCTTCAGTATGAAACGCCGCTGAGTACGAATGCTCTCTGCCAGTCCGACGCCACCACTCTGTGCTCCGTAAATCAATACACGTAAGGCATTATTATCGGCCGTAGACACATCGTAGACTGTCTTCACCAGCACACGCATGGCCCACATGGCCATGGTGGCAATCACATACATCAAGACGATCTGGCGTCCAGACAACGGTTCGAAATACTGGCTAGGGGCAGAGAACATGAAATAGTGGATACCCAAAGCAAGCGCTAGCGACACGATGTTGGCATAAGCCACACGCATCAAGTCGACAAACGACGAGTAACGCACGATACCAGCATACGTATGAAAATAACGGATGCCAATGATACTCAAGGCCACATAGACAAGCAGCGATGCCAACAAAGACGGCATACGCGTAGTCATATCCGTCCAGTCGCTGAAGATCCAGTAACTGATAACACCAGAAAACAGCAAGGTGATCATGTCGAGCACGAAGATGCTCCAATAAGGCAGAGAGTTTCGGCGGAAATACCAGTTCGCGAGTTTACGAAAGAAATTCATATATTGAAGATTTATTGTTCACTGTTTACGGTTTGATAGCGGTGAGGATGGTTGAGATGATATGATCCACGTCGGCATCAGAGACCATCGGGCCAGAGGGCAGGCAGAGTCCCCGGTGGAAGAGGTCCTCACTGACACCGTTGATATATGCCGGTGCATCATGATAGACAGGTTGGCGGTGCATGGGCTTCCATAGTGGTCGTGACTCGATGCCAGCCTTATCTAGAGCGACGCGCATAGCCTCGACATTGCGGTTAGGCTCACAGTCCGTATGAATAGGGCCACCGGCATGAACCTGGCCCGCAGCACCACCGACAGCACCCTTGACAGGATGTTCGTAAGCATGCTCTTCACCCTCTACATGCAGATTCTCATCGAGCAGGATGGTGCTCAGCCAGAAGTTAGACTCCATATTCTGCGGCTCATCGTGGAAAGAGATACCCTCCACCTCGGCAAAGGCATCACGATACTTGGCGGCAATCCTGCGATGATGGGCTATATGTTCGTCGAGCACACGCATCTGTCCACGTCCGATGCCCGCACAGATATTACTCAGACGATAGTTGTATCCCACAGCCTCATGATGGTAATAAGGATAAGCCTCACGGGCCTGGGTGGCATACCACATGATACGGTCACGAGCCTCTGGGTCGGGGCAGATAAGGGCGCCGCCACCAGAGGTCGTGATGATCTTATTGCCATTGAACGACAAGATGCCATAGCGTCCGAAGGTACCGACGACACGTCCCTTGTATCTGGAGCCGAAGCCCTCTGCCGCATCTTCCACGACAGGGATGTCATAACGTTCGGCCACAGCCATAATCTCATCGATCTTGGCAGGCATACCATAGAGATAGACGGGCACGATGGCCTTCGGCTTACGGCCCGTGACGGCGATACGGTCCCTGATAGCCTGCTCGAGCAAGTCAGGATCCATGTTCCAAGTCTCTCGCTCGGAGTCGATCATAACAGGCGTAGCACCCAAATACTTGATTGGATGGGTAGAGGCGCAAAAGGTAAAGGTCTGCACCAAGACCTCGTCACCAGGCCCCACGCCACAAGCCAACAGTCCAAGATGGACGGCTGCCGTACCTGAAGAGAGGGCAACCATCTCCTTAGAGACCACGGATGTGCCATCAGCAAGTCGGCCGACATACAGTTTCAGATCTTCCTCGAAGCCATTGACATTTGGTCCGAGGGGAACGACCCAATTGGTATCGAACGCCTCTTGAATATACTTCTGTTCCCAGCCTGCCTCACTCATATGGGCCAGGCACAAATAGATTCTATTTGCCATTATATAATGATATTTTCAATTTCTGTTAGTTGCGGCACGCTGTGCTGTGGCAGCATCTGCGGCGATAGGGAAAAGTCTTGCGGATGGATATTCCGGCCATCGTCGAGCAGGCAGATGGTCGTCCACCCTAAATGATTGGGTGCCTGGAAATCCTTGGCAGGATTATCGCCTACATAATAATAGGCAGACGAGGGATAGCACTCCATGAAATGCCGGAAGGGCTCGTTTGAGGGTTTCTGAAAACCCGTCTCCTCGGATATCAGGATATCATCAGCATCCATGTAAGCCGACAGTCCTAATGCATCGATCTTATGCCGCTGTGTGATGCTACGACCGTCTGTCACAAGGCCTAAGACTGCTTGCTGATGCAGACGGTCTAAGAGGAGGTTGGTCTTTCTGTCAAGACAAATGGCAGGCACATGAGAGCGGTAAACTGCCAGAAGGTCATCGATGGTGAGATGCAACTGGTATGTTCGGATCAGCCGGTCAAAGACATTCTCACCCTCCAGCCACCATTGGCACATACGATCAAAGACGCCTTCCTGTGCATAGTCTGACTCCAAGGAGGTGGCTATCTCACGATAAGCAGACAACAGATAGTCCTGTTCTTTATAGAGAGTGTCGTCGAGGTCGAAGACCACCACCCTATTCTTCTGCATCATAGACGATGATGTCATTATCATAGCGCAGCATCAGCGTGCGGTCGAGCCATGCCTCAGAGTAGTCTACTGCCTCACCCAGCAGATACTCACGTATCAGATATCCCGCATAGTTTGCCTTGGCATAATAGGAGAGCGGAAATCCTCCGCCAAAACGCGGGTTGATCTCTATACCCTTCACGTCGCCATCGCTCTCGCGATAGAACAACTGGAGGCAGATACAGCCCCGGACACCAGGAAGGGCGCCCATCTTCTGACGCAGCAGACTGACGATGCCGTTCTTGCGCGTGATGCCTTTGTTGATCTCCCCTGCACGGACCTCGATCCGCTCACGAGGTACGATACCTTTCACACAGCCGTCAAGGCCAAAATACATGTCGACCGTAAACTCCCGATACTCCTTCGGATCGATGTATTCCATAAAGATCAACTTCGGATCATTCAGGATTTCCTGCGACAAATCCTCCTCCCGCCGGATGACGTGGATGTTGGTACTCAGAGAACCGTCGTAGGGTTTGGCAAACATAGGGAATACGGGGTGATACTTATCAACAGGTTTGGGAACAGCGATACCCACCTGTGAGAAGAAATCTTTCGTCAGGCGCTTGTCACGACAAATTCTGATGAACTCCTTGTCTGGAACTGCCAAGCGAACACCTTGATCCATGAACCGTTGATGGTTATCTGCCAGCACTAGCAATTCTGTATCAATCGTCGGTATGACGACACCTATCTGTTTCTCCTTGCAGATGTCAAGCAGGCTGTCGATATAGTTGTCGGCCGTACAGCGAGGGACAGGTATGCATCCATCGGAAATGATACCGGCTGGAGCCATCCCTGGACGCATGTCTGTCGTGTAGACTTTCGTACCGAGTCCCATCTCCTGCAAGGTGCGCTGGAAAATCTGCACCAACACAACCCGCTTGCCCGCCGAAGTGATCAGTATATTATTCATTTCTCTTACCACCTTCCTCTTTCCTCTCTCAATTATGTCCATTAAAGAACTCCATTGTGGCATGACCTTGTTCTGAGATGTCTGCGCGCTTCAATACCTTCTGAATTGTCAGCCAAACCACCTGAAGATCTGTCTTCAGCGATACGTGGTCCACATACCAGACATCCAGTTTGAACTTCTCTGACCATGAGATGGCATTACGCCCATGACACTGTGCCCAGCCGCTAATGCCCGGACGCACCTCATGACGGCGGGCCTGTTCCTTGGAATAGAGCGGGAGATACTGCACCAGCAAAGGCCGGGGACCGACCAAAGCCATATCACCCTTCAACACATTCAACAACTGGGGTAACTCATCGATAGAGGTGGATCGGACGAAGCGTCCTACCCGCGTCAGCCGAATCTCATCAGGGAGCAGTCGTCCATCGGCATCACGCTCGTCTGTCATGGTCTTATACTTAATAATCTTGAAGATCCTGCCATCCTTGCCAGGCCGCTCTTGTAGGAAGAATGCTCCCGCCCCTTTATTCGCCACATGCAGCCATAGGGTGACGACAATCAACAAGGGCGAGATACAGGCTAAAGCAATAAGGGCGATCCAAAAGTCGAGGAATCTTTTCAGGAAATGCTTATACATATTCTATATTAAGACGCCTCCGGCATAATAACATCATAGAAGTCGAACAGGCACTGCCGCACGAATCCTTGTTCAAATCGGCAACCAATCATATTCCTGGCATGCGATGCCATATAGGTACACCGTCGGCTGTCGCTCATCATACGACACATGGCTGCAAGAAGTGCATCACTGTCTTGCGGGGGAATAATGTATCCATTCTCATTCTCCACAATAATCTCACGGGAGCCATTGATATCCGTCACGATACTCGGCAATCCCATGGCGCCAGCCTCCAAGACGGTGTTCGGAAATCCTTCACGGTAACTCGGGAATACAAAGCAATCGGCGGCTGCATAGTAGGACAGTAAGTCCTCTCCTAACACCTCACCGACATAAGTGATAGCTGGATTTGATTCGATCATTCTCAGAGAATCCTCAGACACAGGGTCCAGTTTATCTTCCCGGGGGCCTACGAGCAACAGACGCACAGACTTGTTTTCACGGGACAATTGATTGAAGGCCTTACATAGTTCATTGATGCCCTTAGCTCTGACGATACGACCAACGAAGAGGAATGTGAAGCAACTATCATCTCGCAGTTGTCGAGCCCTTTCCATTACCTCTGGTCTGCGGCTAAAATAATTCATATCGACACCCATCACATTACCGAATCCAAGCACCCGCAAGGGCTTTTTAGTAATACCATAGTCGAGCAGATCCCGCTTCACGCCTTCTCCCTCAGGTATGACATGCGTAGCACAACGGCATGTGATTGAATCCGTCAGCATCAGCAATTTACGCTGCAGGCCCTTTGACGTAGGGAATACCAGCCCTGTAAATGTATGTACCCGTACAGGCACATGAGTCCACCATGCTGCTATCATGCAAAGCAGACCAGCCTTCGGTGTCATGGAGTGAACCATCATGGGCCGTTCCTGCCTGAACACCTTTATCATCCTATATAAAGCAACGAGATCTTTCCATGGCGAGATATGTCGCTCCATCGGTACTACTATCGTCCGTACCCCTTCACGTTCGGCAATGGCCTTCATCTCCTTGCCCGGAGAGGAAAGTGCCACCACCTCATACTTCTCATTCAGTATCTTCAACAAGCCACGGCAGAACGTGTCGAGAGACTGTGGAACTGTTGTCGCACGGATAATCTTCATAATGGTATGATACGCTTTAAAATCACGTTATGTTGTATCTTGAATTTCAGATTGTCTCCAAAGAGCCGATATCCCAACTGAATAAGATTGTACTTAACCACAGCCTGTAACCAAATCCTTCGGAAATCCAATGTCGAGCCACCGAAACTTCGGACAAAAGCACGATAGTCTTCCTTCTTCTTATAGATCGGATCATTGGTTGTCCCGCCAAGACGGAACTTCGCTAATGGCCGATCAACGAGTAGGAACCTAGCGCCTTGTTTATAGAACCGACACAAGAGTTCGATATCCATCATGTAACGAAGGTCTAACCGATACAAGCCATAACGCTGATAGGCATCTTTCCTCACGAAGCGGGCTGGATGAGCCACATTATATTGAAGTTTCAGTTTATCAAATGCCACATCAGGATAACTGGGGAACGTCTCACCAGTATTCTCATCCCAGAACAGAATAAGGCCACTATATACATCCACTTCGGGATTATAGTGGACAGCAATTTCCTGCAATGCCCCTGGGAGTAATATGTCGTCAGAATTGATGATGCCAATGATTTCACCTGAGGCATGAGTAATGCCTTTATTAAAAGCATCGCTAATACCTTTGTCCGGCTCTGAAATTACAACCTGTATACTGTCATTGTACTGATCGATTATATCGAGTGTACCGTCTGTAGAGCCCCCGTCGATAATCACATACTCCAGATTCTGATAGTCCTGCATCGTCACACTGCGGATGGTATCCTCAATCGTAGCAGCACTATTAAAGGATATCGTAATAATCGTTATCCGTGGGAATATTTCTCTCACTTCTTACCTCTAATAGATGTTCATCAACACGGCCAGTTGGAAATTGTGGTACGTCTCTTTGTCACTACAGCGAAAGCGACGATCACGAAGCAGACTCAGACGCTGCCTGAGATGATCCTTACCAGCAATGAAATCAGACAATATATACTGATTCTCCTCTGGCATCATGTCAAAGTAGCCCGTATAGATCTCCTGTGCCAACTTTGAACGTGAATGCAAATCACGCTTCACCAAACGTCCTGTGCGATGTTTCCATTCCGTCATGGCTGACGTAGACTGCCCTGTCACATTCCCCCCATGCTGACGATAGAGGATATGTGGAATATGGTCGAACACAACATGGGCACCGATGGCCTGAGCCACATCGTAAATCCATACATCATGCATGCTGAGATACTGCGGTTCGTATTTCAAGACCATGTCACGCAGCGCCCGATTCATCACCATCGTACAGCCTCCAATGAACTGATAGACCAAAGACTCTCCAAAAGTGAGCCGCGGATGAATAATCACGCTGCCTACACGGTTCAGATTCTTATCCACCAACTCTGTCTGGCAGAAATAAAGAGCCGGACGTGTCTCATAAGATTCCAATTTATCAACAGCCACTTTCAACTTATCAGACAGCCAATAGTCATCCTGATCTGAAAATGCATAATAACATGAATCTTCTGCATGATGGAGAAGTTCCATAAAACTACGAGCCGGGCCTATATTCTCACCACGATACCATCTGAGATTTGCCTTTTGCTGCCATTGCTCCAATATGTCACAAGTACGATCGGAAGAACCGTCATCACGTACAAGAATACTCGTCGATACATCTTTCTGAGCCACGATGGATTCAAGTTGCTCCTCCAGATATGTCTCCCCATTGTAAGAAGACAATAATATAGTCACTTTTTTCATCTCAACACACAATTGTCAACCACCAGGGGTTCCTCCCTCTCCTCATTCCACATTCCGTATTCCTCTTCCTTCACCTTGTTCACAATCGCCATAAACATAGAAAGCGCTGTAAGACCTATCGATCCCAACAAGAGGGGATTCGTCCCTGAGAGTATGAGGAAAAGCACATACCCCTGACTATACCGTTTTAAGAACTGTGAGCGGGGATAGTACCTCCACAACCAGAAGAAAGGGGCAAAGAACAGGAAGATAAAACATAATCCCACTGGCAGACCGTACATGCGTAGGATATCCATATAGGAGAGTTCGGTATAAGTCTGCATCATATTACGGCCTTTGGCAAAAAACTGACTGCCTAATCCGGCTCCCCAGATGGGGTGACCCTTGTCACCGATATCCTCTACATAGGATTCAAAATTTTCATATTTCACTTCGTTCGACTTCTCATTCTTCTGGGTAGCCAGCATATAGGTCAGCATCACCAGCATCCCCAGGAAAGCCAAGGCAGAAAGACGTGTCAGGAACTTACCTATAATGTTCTTGTCATACAGATAGACCAAAAGGATCATCAGCTGTACCAGCATGGGGGTTCTGGAACCGGCAACCATCAGTGAGAGGAACAGAATGACAGAGAAAAGCAGTTTCAACTTTCCCTTATACTGATACAGATTATAGATAAACGAGAAGATGATGAGCGACCCCGCCTTGAAATAGAGGCCGTTGACTGAGAAACCTAAGAAATTACGGTTATAGGCCATCGTGAAATTGTCCGAAACATTGCAGTAATCATAGATGGCTACCAGGAATATACCTCCGAGTTGTGACAAGAAAAAGAGTATCAAGGTAACTGTAGCCATGATGATGCCATTGATCCATACGGCCTTCAACAGGACATTCAGTTTCATGGTTACTATAAAGAAGAAGATACATATATACAACATAGACCTCACCTGGCCCATCGCATAGGCAGAATCCTTCAGTTCTCCCGTAATATAGGCGATAAACATCCCCCATAACGGTATTAAAAGAATTGCCGACACCGTCATCCTATTGACCGGAGCCAGATACTGCCGGCGTTTCAGGCAGTAGATTACGCCATAAATCACCAGCACGACGAACAACAAATCCTTCAGTCGGGAGTGGAAGCCCGTCGGGTCAAGTGACAATGTCACCAGAAATAGGAAATACATATAGTCTACAATTCGCATAACTGGCGATAAGTGCCTTTTAACTGTTTTGAAATCCTCTCTGCATCATGCCTCCGGTGAGCGACGGTCCAATTATCTTCTGCGAGGCACTTGGCCTTGGCCTCATCTTCACGAAGTTCCATGATCTTCGATGCCAGATAGAAAGGATCATTCATAGGAACGATCATGTTCCTGTCGTATTGCTCACTGAACAACGATATGACTCCGCCCGTATCTGTCGCGATGACAGGCATGCCCAGATACTGGGCCTCACAGACGGCGTTGGGGCTATTGTCAGAATAAGACGCGTGGACATACATGTCTGAAGACAACAGTTCCCTAATCATCTCTGCGGCACTCAGGGTTCCCATCATTCTGAGCCCGACCTCCTGAGCCTTCACCTTCGTCAGTTTCTCGAACTCCCGGATGTCCTCGTCCGTGCCGCCAATCCATTTCCATTCCACCTGACAGTCGGTATTCTCACGGATGAGCCTGGCTGTCTTCAAGACCACATCAGGCCCCTTGACGGAATAGCATGCACCCGTTGTCACCAATACGATCTTCTTATCCTCAGCATGGGGCTGCCACCTATCTTTACACCTGATGAACTCCAGGCGTAAAGCCTCGTCAACATGGAATATCCGGGCGTTCTTATTATAAAACCTCACAACAGACTGGTCCCATCTCGTCCGACACATGAAATTCGTATTGCGTCTCAAGATCTCTTCCTCGCGCCGATGGCGTTCCATCGACAGGTTGTAATACTGATATCTGGCGAAGAAGCCTAAAGGATGATTCCATAATTCAGGCTTGAACCTGTCGAAGAGGGAACTCTGTCCCGGGAGCAATAAACTGTTTCTAATCTGCGACCACAATCCCTGGATATGAATGACCACCGGGATCGTCACATAACTGGCCAACATGCCATAGCACCACTCTGCTCCGAACACATGAATCAAATCAGGCCTGTTCTCTTGAACAATCTTCAACGACTCAGAGATGACGAAATCATCCACCTCCCGAGACGTCATCATATCCTTAATAATCTGCCTCTTTCCATAACGGCAGATATTGAGAGGAATAATCTTGAGCCGTTCTGTTTCCTCCACTTCTTTCTTAAAAGGTGACTGATTCCCGTATACGACCACCAGTTCCAGGTCCTCAATGCCAAGCGCGATCTGCAACAATGACGAGATCCACCCCTTGCCTTCAATACCAGTATTCTCTTCTGCTTTCAGAGAGAGCGGTGTCACCGAAAACCAAAGAACCTTCATAACAATACCATTATATTCCTAACCGTGCGTGACACCAAGTCCTCACCTTAGTGCTGAACAATCGCCACCGGATGTATGTATGGGGCATCGTCCTGAACAGAGCCGAGACGACCTCAGGCTCCACGCCGCCCGTAAAACGTAAGTCGGGTACTTTTCTGATCATATCATCGACAATCTTTTTTCTTTCTGACGGATCTCCAAAGACACCGATGATACAATCCACGGCATAGTTAAAGAACAGATAGATGTTTTTTTTCTGCCGGGTAACTACCCGCTCCGGCAGGTTACCCATCTCCGTCAGTCGCCATGAGTTTGCAATGGCCGTATTATAATCCATTGCATTTTTCATGGTAAAGGAATAGGTACATGAACGCTGCCTGATCCTATATATATAATATAATAAGTGTACACCTATGACACGCTGCGCTTTCAGATAACATTCCTGTAAGAATGGGATATCTTCATAATACACGCCAGGTTCAAGTCTGATATGGTTTTCATTCAGGAACGTCCTCTTATAAAGGATCCGCCAGATGAAACTTCCCACCCCGGGATCATAATCTTCCACATAATAATCAAGTCCAGTCTTATCAACGACCTGGGAATCTGTCACCTGGGAATCATAAACAGAGGTTATCTCATCATCGTTCAACCGCATGAAATCAGCAACCACCATATCTGCAGAAGTGTCCAGCGCCTTCTTCAGCAAGACTGTGAGACCGTTATCCATCAGCAGGTCATCGGAATCCACGAACAACACATATTCACCCTTGGCCATCTCCATGCCCTCATTCCGGCATACGGAAGGGCCGGCATGATCCTGATGGATAATCTGGATGTTATGGTGATGAAGCCGAATGTCCTCAACGACTTTCATGCTATTGTCCGTAGAACCATCGTTCACGACAATGACCTCAAAGTCCCCATCGGACAGTCCCTGGCGATAGATACTTTCCAGGCAAGGCCCGATGTATTTTTCTACGTTACAAACAGGAATAATGATACTGAGTTTCATTCTATATCTTATTAAACAACAGCAGAACAGCCTTTCTCATTCTCTCCTGCCAGTTCGAAGCACGTTGGTATTCCGGTGACATGACTATCTTCCACTTATTCTTAAAGGAGTCTTTATAATGCAGGAAGACATTCAAGATATCCCGGTCTTCATCACTCAGTCGAGACTTATAGGACTGATAGAACTCTTCAACCATCTGGGAGTTCTTGGCATCAGAGGTGAAGAAGAATTTGATATCGTCCATAATCCTGGCCCAGAAATTCTGTTTCTTTCCAATCATGTTTCCGCCATGGATGCGATAGTAGAACAACGGACTCTGACAATAGACAGACTTGCCAAGGAAATTACAAATCAGGCACATCCATCTGTCATGCCAGGCATTCTTGGGGGGATTGGTGTCGTAGAGTTCCAATGCACTTCTATTAAACACCATACTACATCCCTGCTCTGTCGGATAGATCATCACATTCTGCTTCGTATAGTGAGGTGTCTCCCGGTGGAAAGTGCCCAAGACTCTCATATTATCATCTACGAACAAAGAATTAGAGGAGAACAGCAACGGTGTATTCTGATCGAAATCTTCCAAATAGCGACAAGCCGTCTTCAGTTTGTTAGGCATCCAGATATCATCCTGATCGGAGAACGCATAATAATTGACAGGCTCAGGAAATGACAAAGCCTTCTCAGCGAGAATCGAGAAACTCCTTACGAAACCCACATTCTCAGAAGTCTGCCATTCCATATTGGGATACTTCTCGCCATATTCAGCCAGTATGTCACAGGTATGGTCGGTAGAGCCATCATCCCTCACCATCAGATGAACCTTCAATTTATCCTGATGGAGAATACTATCCAACTGTTTTCTCAGATAAGCCTCACCATTATAAGTTGACATCAGAACCAAAACAGTCGTATCCTTCTTCAGGCTGGCGATTCCTAGATTCCTTAGTTCTTCGTTCTTATACCTGAGTCCGGAAAAAATACCCTTAAAGATTGATGCCGTCTTTTTAAAGCGCTGCTTCTCAAACAAGAACACCAAGACGATGGCTTTCAGCCAGTAATGGAAGAAGTTCTTTCTGAGATAGTCAATTTTCGGATATTTACGAATTAGAATAATATTGTTCCTGTAAATATCATAGAGTCTCTGCGGTCCATAGTTTCTGAGTTCAAGCTTATGACCGAATACCGTCACCACCTGAGTGATGCCGAAGCGTTGTAACAATGAAGCATCTTTGACTTTATACTTCTTGATTTTACACTGATGGGCTTGTAAGAAAAACTCATCGTCGACGGAAGCAATCGTATATGACTCATTCCAACCGCCAATGGCATTGACAATCTTGACAGAGGCAAGCATACCTGAGGTAATAGGGATGTCTATCTCCTCATATTCGGCAGAGACGGTCTCCCTGTTCATCTGCGGTGTCCAAATGCCATCAGGCGCATCTTTGCACAGGACGGTCTTGCCAACATAGAAATCAAAATTCTCGAAATATGAATCCTGATCCATCGTCAGCATATAGTCAAATCCGTTCTCATTGGCATATTCCCATGCAAAGTTCAATGCCCTTGATATACTGTTGATACCATCACCATAGTACTCAACCTTCTCATGTGTTATGTATCTGTACTGCAATTTGTCCGGGGAAGGTGTATTTTCCCAAATTAGGACCTTGTCCACATGTGCGATGAATGCCTGGACATTCCGGACGAGCAGATCCTTCTCAGGATAGTACGTAACAACGACTGCAAGTATCCTCTTTTCTCTTTCCACGTTTCTCTTTCCTCTTTAAAGCCGGCCCGCCATGATGAGCCATTTCAACAGCCGACCTTCATTCACATCATAATAGGGGTAGATAAAATGACGGGAGAACAGCATATATATCTTTGACACTATACTCTTCCTACAAGCAATAAAGCGCCTGAACAACTGACGGTCTGCCCTATTGAGCCTTGGAGCGAAGTGGTCATAAAACTCCCTGGCCATTTCTACATGATTCGTCACTGGTGGCTCCACGAACAGAATCCGGTAAACTCTGACGATCTTGCTCGGTTCTCCTTCCAGACTACCGGCATGGTGGTTTGCCAAAGCATTGTTCTCATGCCGGCGGTAATAGAACAAGGGCTGATGATCATAGGTCACACTCCCCAGGAAATAACAAATGTGATACAACCAACGGTCATGCCAAGTCAACTGCGGCTCACATTCCGAGTAAAGTTCTATCGCCCGTCTGTTGAAAACCATACTACAACCTTGCTCTGTGCCGAAGACAAGTACATTGCCTTTCCTGAATTTCGGTTCCGGTCCTTTGTGGAACAACTCCAGTTCCTTTCCCTCTGCATCCACCTGCATGGAATTTGAGGTAAAGAGGTTGGGCTTGGACGGGTCTTTGGATGACAAGACAGAACAAGCCGTTATGAGCTTCTTCGGCATCCAAATATCATCCTGATCCGCAAATGCATAGAAATCAGCAGGAATCTCTGACGCCATAGCCATCCTGACCAGCGCAGAGAAACTTTTGACAAAGCCAACATTCTCACAAGTTTTCCATTCGATGTTCTGATGCGCGGAAGCATAGCCTGAAAGGATGTTACATGTATTGTCCTTAGAACCATCATCACGTACTAGCAGACGGACATCCACGCCCTCCTGAGCAAGGATGCTGTCAATCTGCTCCTTTAAGAACCGCTCCCCATTGTAAGTGGACATGAGGACCAAGACAATCGGATTCTTCATGCTTCTGGTCTCCTCAGTAACTTCACCTTGACAAACCAGCCAAAGAACTCCCTGTCCTTCCGCCCGATCATCATATAAACTATCGACGAGAAGACCAACACAAACATTGTACCTTTCACCAAGAACTGAATGAGGTGAGAGTCGCTTACCGTAAACATCCTGAGAACGCACGTCACCATGATGCCCATCAACATAAAGGGCAGCAAGTCATGGAAGAAGATATATCGTGAATTGATCTGCAACTTCTTCGGCCAATAATAGAAATAATAGAATGACATCTGCATGAGGTTGCAGAGTGTTCCAGAAATGGCGATGCTCCTGGCACCATAGTAAGGTATCAGGAACCAGAATACGATGACCATCGTGATGTATGAGAAAGCAGAATAGCGGGTAATAAGACGTATATCCGTTCCTGCATAGATGATGGCAGACATGCCGGCATTATGACTTCCCAGGAGATTGATGAAATAGAAGTCCATCCACGGTACGAGATACATAAAGGAATCACCCAGATACATGTGCATCACATCCGGAGACACGCTGATGTATCCAAAGGCCACGAAACTGATCACAATGACCAGATACTTCGTTCCCTGATAGGCGACACGCTCAATCACTTCTCTGTTATGCAAGGCAACGGCCTTTGTCACTGAAGGGAATATGGCCGAATTGAAAGAGCCGCCGACAAAGCCCAGGAAGGAATAAATGGAGAAGATGATGTTATAGTCTGTCACCTCACTGGAGTTACACCGTATTCCCAATAGGATCGGCTGCAACTGCAAGGCGCCCCAGGTCAGCAGTGAGACAGAGAAGATGTTCATGCTGTAAGGCAGGGTCTCCTTAAACAGATTCTTGTCAAAATGAGGCCGGAAGGAGATGTCGGGGATGATGGCCTTGATCTTCCGGATAGAAAGTATTGTCCTGTAAATCAGCCCGAGGAAGACCAAACCCGCATAGTACTCCACGATGGAGAACTTGAAGATCAACGTCAGCGCCAGCACCACGACATTCAGCAGATTGCCAATGAAACTGATCTTGCTGAAGAAGTCTACGTATTCCGCTCCCTGGATGAGCTGTCCAAAACAACTGGTATACCAATTGAATATCGAATTCAGGGCAATGATATACAAGAGGCTTCGCAGGATCACCACCTGTTCGGGAGTCACCTGGAAGATATCACCGACGAAGAAAGAGATGCCAAAGATGATCAGCGCATTGATCAAGCCGATCGAACCATAAAAGGTAATACTGGTCCCAAACAGTCTCCTGACATTCTCAATATCGTTCTTGGCCAGATAATTGGAGAAATACCTGAGGTTGGTATTGGAGAACCCAAGGTCCAGCAATGTCATATAAATATTAATAGACAAAGCCAAACCTATCAGTCCATAGTCCGCCTTACCGTAGAGCCCGATCAAAATGGGCACAGCCACAAAAGCATAGGCTGCACTCAGGAACTTACTGGCGATAGTCCAAATAACACCGTCTGCAATCTTGTTGATGGTACTCATCTCTTATTCCGGGAAAGAAACCGTGTTTTTAAAGAACTTAGTGCAATACTGTTCAAATCTGGGATAGACAGCCTTGAACAAAGCACTGGACCCGAAAAGTTTCAGATACTCAATGCAACCGGGAATCTTCTTGCCTAGGAAAGACACGGTAAACCAGTTAAACGGAACGGCGTCGTCTGTTTGTATCCGTTCATCGGTGGCCATATAATAATAGCCGTATTTCAAGGCCCCATCTTTTGGCTTCGGGGGCAGTTTTTCACCCAACAACTGTACAAGTTCCTCTTTCGTCTGTGGGTTATATCCGACATTTAGATAAAAATATTCTGATTTGTGCAGATTAATAACGGGTTTTCCCCAGAAACAACTCTCTGCACCCATCGTAGAACCCATTACGAGTACTTTATCCGCAATGTCCATCAATGCATATGAACTGATAGTGCTTTCTGGCGGGATGACTGTCAGATGGCTACTCTGCAATTTGTATAAATCAGTATGATAAGATGCCTGCAAGCCCTTCAGATTCGGATGAATCCGAAGATAAACGTGAGAATTTTCCGGCAGATGATCTACAACGAAGCGAATAGCCTCCATTTGAGTCTCGAACAAATTTCCCTCATCCCAATCTCCACCAAGTGAAACGATCTCATCTTCAGAAGAATTAAAGATAACAATGTTACGCTTATTCTCATCGAATTTCTCTGGTAGTTTATCCTTAACTTGCAAACCTGTATAGATAAAATCATTTGTAGGTTTTCCTGTTCTTCGGTTGATAAAGAATGATGATCCGATCTTTATCTTTTCGTCCTCAGAGCGTTTGGAGTTATTCCATATATCATGACACATACGCGTCAACTGATGGATATCGAGTGGCAAATCGCCTTCAAATTCTATACGATAAGCAGGTTCGTTGATTCTCCAACAGACTTCCAGAGACTCGAAATGAATGCCCTTTGCAACAGCAATCTCATAAAAAAGGCGATTCTCGAACAACCTGCCATTATAAATAGAGATAACATCCGGACGGATCTCCTCTACCAACTGATAAGCATAGTCGACAAAAGAGCAAAGAGCCGACAATATCTGGTCAAAATAAGCACGTTGAGTTGGTGTGACTTTACCAGAAGGTTTCCTCGTAATGGTCACGTAATAGGAATGGAGCGACAAGCCTATGTTGACATTTCTATAAGTAATTTTCTTCAGATCAAAGATGTCATCATAGGAGAAATCCGTCTTGCTTGGGGAGAACTGCTTGGCAGAAATGGGTATCACCTGAATATCCGGCAGATAGTTATGAATGATCTGCCGGTGCATATGTCTACAGACTTTGCAGATGCCCGTATTTCCATGGATATTGGTAAAGCATGAAGGCAAGGCCCGGTTACAATAAGCCATCACCACCTCAACACCCTTCTTCCGGTCAGACAGCATCTTGTTCAACATAACCCCTGCGTGGGGACTATGCAATGAACTGACACAATAAAATAGTTTCTTCATTCGGATGTTGTCCTGCCCGGCCTATTTAACGACAAATTCATGAGGGTACTTCTGCTTCATATTATATTGCTTCAACTCACCACGAGAGTATATCACAATTTTCTTCACGTCAGGATAGTCGCGAAGAATCGTCTCCACAAACTTATTACCAAAGGAACCTGTTCCGCCAGTAATTAAAACAGTCTTACCATTTAACATCTTATTCGTCTTTCTTATCTGTTAAGCCTAACAAAGGCCTGATTTCGTTTTCATCATACAGCACCCAGATGGTTGTAAAAAACAATGCAACAATGGTGAACAAAACCACCAACCGACTCCTGTTCGGGCCAGATGGCCACAGTGGAACTGTAGCAGGCTCTAAAGTGGTGAAGGCAGGAGTCACCTCTTGCACACGAACCTTCGCTGCTAGCAACTGGGTACTGATGGCATTATAATTATTATAAAGCAATTGCATCTCATTTTCCAAGTCTGTCTGTTTCTGACGGACACTCTCTAACAACAAGTCATGGTTGCCATCCAAGAACTCTGCATACAATCGTCTTGCACGCTCATAGTCTTTTTTAGCATCCTTATATAGTTTCTCTGTAAATTCGAGGTCATGTCTTGCCTTTTTGGTCTTATAATCTGTCACGAACGCCTGAAAATGCTCTTTCACAGAATCAACCATTATGGCTGCCACATGAGGGTCTTGGTCAGTCACCTCAATGGAGACAAGCACTTCCTGTGTCTTCAGACTATTTGATATATCACAGATAATCTTCGACTTGATCATGCCTGCAATGGCCGTTTGCTCAGCCGTTAATTCGAAGGGATTCACTTCTACTAAACCAGTTTCCTTTTCTTCCTTATCAGAAAATAAAGCATTTTTGAATGTGATCCACCAAGGATCCTGCTGCTCATTCTTCAAATAATCATAATAGGTCATAGGGGCTTTATCAGTGGGGCGCTTGACCATAATGTTGAACAAACTGGTATTAAATTCAACACTGTTCATCAAGTCAGGAAAGAACATCGGTTTAATAGCATCACCACCTGAGTTACTACCGAGATTCACGCCAAAAGTACTAGCCAACATAGCCAAAGAACTCACCGACTGGCCAGAATTATCCTCTGGAGCCAATTGAATCTTGCACTTATAGTAATCTGGCAGTCCGAGGGAGATAATCCACACCACCAAGACAACGGTAGGAATCACCTTGAAATATGTCGTCTTCCGCCGTACTAAGGCAGCCCATAGACGTGGGAAATCTATAATCGGGTCACTTTTTTTCTTAGGTTGCACTGTTTCCATATTTGACACTATACTTTTACTTCACTAAATTGACTACAGAAATCAACAAGGTCAAGAGCGTAGCCATAGAGGTGCCGACTGCTCCTATTTGTCCGATAACCTCTGTAGGAGTCGTTGTCTTCGACGGAACGATAATTTCGCACCCTGGCTCTATCCTGGCTTTCTTTGCCTTTGAAACCGTACCATTCTGATAAACTACAAAAGTACGCGATTTCTTGGCACGGCTTCCGAAACCACCAGCCTGATTCACATACCACTTGTATTTCTTACCATCGCTATATGCCACCGTGTTCGGGTACATCACATTACCGTTGATCTTCACGGTTCCGTTATATTCAGGAACAATCAAACGATCGCCCTCCTTCAAAGTAACATCGTAATCTGAACCTGGATTAGCCAACGCTTTATCCAGTTCGATACCAACAGAGTATCGTACGGTATCATTCTCCACGCTGTCACGTGCCTGATTGATATCATAATCAGCAGCCTCTTCATCCTGCATGACCATATCGAGTCCGGCATTCTGTCCTTTCTGCCTTACAAGATCCAGCACCTGACGGTTACGGAACTTTTCATCTTCGGTCATAACACGTTCAATTCGAGCGCCTCTGACATAAGCCTGATCCGTCACGCCTCCTGCAGCTTTCACAAGTTCAGAGATGCGCTGGTTCTTGGTCGTCAAAGCATAGTTTCCTGGGAAAAGAACTTCACCTTCAATCAACACATTCCGCTGGGGCTGATAGGCAGGGCTACGACGTACATAGACTTCGTCATATGGTTCCAATGTAAAACTACGATCACCATCGACTACCATTCCGTTTTTCACCACAAACGAATACATATTGGCAATCTCGTCGGAAGCCTGTGTTGCCCCTGGGTCAGAAATGCGTCTTGAGACATCAACACGAGCCGTAGAGGCAGCATCTGTCAAGCCGCCTGCCTGCAAAATAAAGTCTTCAACCGTCTCGTCTTCTGCATATTCATAGATGCCTGGCATCTGAACCTCTCCATGTATCGTCAGTGTACGCTCGTTCAGAGTCTCGCTACGGAAGGGGATAAAGAGGATATCCTCATTTTCCAATGGCATATCGGCAATGGTACCAGCCATGATACCCTCAATATCAACAGAAAGTACTTTGCGCACACGGTCTGGCTTCATACGATGAAGTACGGCATGAGCAGTAAAAGCATCCTCTGTCAATCCACCAGCACTCTCAATCAGAGAACGGACCGTATTGTTTGTGCCTCCCAAGTCAAACATTCCGGGATGGAAAACTGCACCTTTAATCTGTACGGTGTTAGCATAACGCTCCAAAATGGAATCAACAGTCACAGAGTCACCGTCCATCAGTTTAAAACTGCTTATATCGAACTCTTGAACATTATAGGCCGAATACTGCTCTCCTGAGACACGATTAACCTGTATGCCTTTCTTATATGCTTTGGAAGTGAAGCCACCGGCATACTTGAGCAGCGTTGCCAGGCTCTCTCCTTTGCGCATCTCATAAGCCATTGGACGTTTCACCTGACCAGAAATATCAACCAGACAGTCATAAGGGCCAACAACGATTACATCATTATCTGCCAAACGGACATTCCCTGCCAGTTTGCCATTCAGAATATAGTCGTACACGTCAACCACCGTCAACTGACGACCGCCTCTGTAGACTTTGATACTACGAAGCGTACCAACACCTGTGACACCGCCCGCCATATAGATAGCATGAAACACCGTTGCAAAAGCCGATAACGTATAAGTGCCAGGGGCGGTTACCTCACCCATCACATTAACAGAGATGGTACGCGTCTGTCCAACTGTCATCCTGATGTTCGAACTCTTGTAGCGCTGTCCCAATTCCTGTTTGATCTTTTCATTAGCAGCCGAAACAGTCAGGCCAGCAAGATGGATAGGTCCGAATCCTTCCACCGTGATAGTTCCATCAGGAGACACCTCCAACTGCTCAGACTTCTGAGAAGCACCATAGACATCAATAATAACCCGATCACCGGCACCAACTACATAATTGGCAGGAGTTGCAATATTCATGTTAGGTTCGAAAGTCAACATGCGCCTGTTAAAAATATCACGACCAAAAACGTGCTTACCGTTCACCATCGTACTCATGCTATCGGGAAGATACACATTAGGACGGCTCGCAATATCCTCTATTTCGCCCGCAGCACCCATTGCGAAACCGTTGGTCTGCGAGTAGAGCGGATTACCCTGAGCATCAACCATAACCGAACCATTACTCCTACGCAGCCGACTGCTTCCGTCAACAGAACCACCACTTGCCGTTGCGGTCTTAGATGCTGAGGTTCCTTGTGATGCCGTCACCTGCTGACGCACGCGCTGCAACTGCTTCATATCCACTCCGCGTTGCATCAGTTTCACAGCAATCTGCGACTGAGAGGTTCCGGCTTTGACCTCCCTCTGGATGTACCTCATCACTTGAGCGTCACTCATACCTTGTGCATGTGACAGCACCGCACTCAGTATGAACAACATTGTTAAAACAAACTTATTCATAATCGATTTAAATAATTATCATGCTTCGAACTGACGCCAGGCCCCTCATACCGGCCTACAATACCAACGTGTGATACGCAACTCAACACTAACGCCAGCAATAGTCTTAACAAACCAATACTTCTTCTGTTTCCTGTATAACCTGCCATGGACACCTGCAAAAGGGCCATGGATAATCTCGACTTCCTTTCCCACTTCCGGCTCTTCACCCTGCTGGATGATATTGACCCGTTGCTCAAAGGCTGGGTCGCACAGCATACGAAACTCCATCATTTCACGATTGGATATTTCCACCGGACTATCAGTATCCCTGTGTTTCAGAATGTAAAGGGGAGTAGCGCACTTTGCCAACAGAGAACAAAACTGTTTCATAGGCATCTCCAACCCCACAAACACGTAATTATGGATGACGGGTACCAAGATCCTGCGGGGTTTGGACTCGTCACCGGCCTGTCTTTCCGCATATCGCATAGGAATAAAGCACGTCAGTCCTTCCTGCTTCAGGAAGTCACTCACAATCATCTCATGTCTGTTGAAGGTGCGAACCACCATCCAAATCTGTTCTGTTTGTTGCATTTTCTTTCCTTCCTCCGACAGGGCGAATGCCCCACCAGAAGCAATTTAACATTCTGACCATCAAGGATATAGGCAGTCTTACCCCCTCCGCCGGAGAGCTGAAGGCTCGCAGATTATATAGGAATCGACTTTCTATAACGGGCGCAAAATTACTATTTTTTCTCGAATTGACCAAATTAAAAGGGACTAAAATACATATTATATAAGAAAAACATGAATTTCGTCAATCTGCTATTGTTGATTTTGCCACCCGATAAGAGTCGTAAAGACATCAAGAAGGAAAATTAAGCCGCAATATCTTTGGTGCTTTGGAAAAAATATCATATCTTTGCAACGTCAATGAATAAATTCTTTACAACAATGATAAAAAGAACAATTACACTATTACTGACCCTGACGCTGATGCATTCGGCAAGGGCAGAGGATGGTAGCAGGCTTTGGCTGCGCTACGAACCCGTAAACAAAGTCAACGTGACAGGTGCTGAATGTCTGGCTGCAGACGAGTTGAAGAATTATTACAACGGCCCAGAAGTCACCCTGAAACTCGATGCCACCCTGCCTGACGAGGCCTATCAGATCAGCGGCAACGGCAACAAGATCAGCATCTGCGCCAAGAGCGAGATCGGGTTGCTCTATGGTGCCTACGCCCTTCTGAGAAGCCAGAGCGACCCTTCTGCCATCCGTCAGAACATCGTTGAAAAGCCCTTCTTCAGATACAGGATCCTGAACCATTGGGACAACCTCGACGGCAGCATCGAGCGCGGCTATGCCGGACGCAGTATCTTCTGGGATCTCGAAGGCACCCAGCCAAAGGCTATCGACGCCCGTCTCATCAAGGAATATGCCCGTGCCAACGCCAGCATCGGCATCAACGGAACGGTGCTGAACAACGTCAACGCCTCGCCGAAGATGCTGTCGGCTCCTTATATCAACAAGGTGAAAGAGATAGCCGACATCCTGCGCCCTTACGGCACCAAGGTCTACTTGTCCGTGAACTTCGCCTCGCCGATGACGATTCCTGCCAAGGGATTCAATGGCGGCAAGCCTTTGAAGACCGCTGATCCTCTGAACACCAAGGTACAGGCCTGGTGGAGAGCCAAGGCGAAAGAGATCTATGCCCTGATTCCTGATTTCGGCGGTTTCCTGGTCAAGGCCAATAGCGAAGGCCAGCCTGGTCCCTTCGACTACAAGCGTACCCATGCCGATGGCGCCAATACACTCGCCGATGCCGTGAAGCCCTATGGCGGCATCGTCATGTGGCGCAGTTTTGTCTACGGCGCTGCTCACAAAGGAGAGGATCGCGTCAAACAGGCCGTATCGGAGTTCAAGGACCTTGACGGCAAGTTCCGCGACAATGTCATCCTGCAGTCCAAGAACGGCCCACTGGACTTCCAACCCCGTGAACCCTATGCGCCCATCTTCGACAACATGCGCCAGACCTCCCAGATGGCCGAGTTGCAGATTACGCAAGAGTACCTCGGACAGTCTCGTCACCTCGTCTACCTGGCTCCGATGTGGCGCGAATTCTTCGGATTCGTGGCTCCTGACCGTCTGGTGGGTATCGCTGGCGTCTCAAACATCGGCCTCGACAAGAACTGGTGTGGCCATCATTTCTCACAAGCCAACTGGTACGCCTTTGGCCGTCTTGCCTGGAATCCCTTCCTTTCCTCAGAGGCCATTGCACAGGAATGGCTGAAGCAGACATTCGACAGCCAGTTGCCAACTCCCTCCGAAGGAGCCTCATCACCAGAGACAAAGGTCGGCAACAAACTGCTCAGCATGATGCTCCGCAGTCGGGAGGCCTGCGTTGACTATATGATGCCCTTAGGCCTGCACCACATCTTCGCCTTCGATCACCACTACGGCCCTGAGCCCGACGGATTCATACCCACCTATCCCATCGAGTGGTGCCCTGTCTATTATCACAAAGCCGACTCCATCGGCATCGGCTTCGACCGCACTCACGCTGGTACCGACGCCACTTCACAGTACCGCGAACCTTACTGCTCGCTGTACGACGACATCAACACCTGCCCTGAGCGCTACCTGCTCTGGTTCCATCATGTGCCCTGGACCTATCGTCTCAAGAGCGGCAACACCTTGTGGGAAGAACTACAAGTGCGCTATGCCCGAGGTGTAAAAGAAGTGGAAGACTTCTATCAGACCTGGCAGGAGGCCAAGCCCTTCGTCGACGAGCAGCGCTGGAAGGAGGTCGATGAGCGTATGCTGCATCAGTTAGAGAACGCCCGAGAGTGGAAGAAGACGTGCCTCGACTACTTCGGAAGTTTTGTCAGCAAATAACAAATCATTTCGATTAGCAATCCGTCATCCTGCCAAGGCTGCTTGGCAGGATAATTTTATATGGTAATCTCACCCGATCCCAGGCAGCGGTGGTGATGCTCGTCGTAGACGACACAGAACTGCCCTGGGGCGACGCCATGTATCCTGTCTTTCGAATGTACGACAAATTCGTCATCTCCGACCCATTCCAAAGTGGCTGGATGATACTCTGGCGTATGGCGGATCTTAAAGGTCACATCAGAAAGCATCCATCGTTTTGTGAGGAAATGGAAGTCACGCACAGGGAAATCCTGCTTATAGGCCGTCTCCGGATCGTAACCATGCGAAACGTAAAGAATATTCATGCCCACATCCTTCTTCACCACGAACCAGGGACCACCCCCAAATCCCATGCCTTTACGCTGACCGATTGTATGGAACCAAAGGCCCTTATGTTCGCCGATCCGACGGCCCGTCTCCAGTTCTATCACGTCGCCAGGCTGCGCACCCAGGTAGCGTCTGACATAGTCATTATAATTCACCTTGCCTAAGAAACAGATGCCCTGCGAGTCCTTGCGCTTCGCATTCACCAAGTGCTCCCGCTCGGCAATCACCCGCACCTCATCCTTCATATAGTGACCAATGGGGAAGAGCGCCTTCTTCAACTGCCAGTCATAGATCTGGGCCAGGAAGTCAGTCTGGTCTTTCACGGGGTCCGGACTGGTACAGAGCCACTTCAGCCCCTCTCCGTCCACCTCCGTCTGGGCGTAATGGCCCGTGGCAATGAGGTCATAGTCCCTGCCGCGCTTCTCGTCGAAGGCACCGAACTTGATGAGACGGTTGCACATCACGTCAGGATTAGGCGTCAAGCCTGCACGGACCTTATCCATCGTGTACTTTGTCACCTTATCCCAATACTCCTGATGACAGTCGATTACCTCCAGCCGGCAACCGTACTTATGCGCCACAGCCGTCGCCATCTCCAGGTCTTCCTCCGACGAGCAGTCCCATTCCTCCTGCTCCTCAGGACCTATCTTAATATAGAAACAGTCTGGATGCAGGCCGAGGCGCACCAGTTCGTATACCACGACACTACTGTCGACGCCGCCCGAAAGCAGCACGGCAATCCGCTTGTCGCCCAGACTCTGTTCGTCGATAGTCATTCTGCAATCCTTTCCATTTTCACGATTCCCCATCTTCGACACCTGCTAGAACCTCAGTCCGTACGAGGCGTAGACGGTCCAGTCAGAGAGTCGGCCGTCACCCTCGTCGTTCTTGTAGTTAAAGCGATTATAGTGACCATACAGTCGCAGATAACTGCTGCGCCAGTTGTAACTCACAGATAGACGGGCATCAAAGTTCCAGTTCACGCGATTCGAGGTCTTACGCTCCTCCACCTCATTCACATGCCAGACAAGCGGCTCGTCATCATCTTCGGCATCATCATAGAACCACTCGTAGACGGTCTGCCCCTTCTGATTAACCGTCTCATAAAAATAGGTGTACATCCTGTTGTAGAACGTCAGCATCGGCATGACCTGCGCACTGACGAGCAGTCCTCTGGCAGGCACCCAGTTGTAGGCATAGCCCGCCCCCGCACTAGCCTGGGTGAACTTGATCTTGCCCACATTGTTCATCAGCAGCAACAGCGGCCAGTTCTGGTCGCCGTCGTAGGCCACACTCGTATGGTAATACATCAGTCCTGCGATAAAGGATCCAGCCGAACGGCGCTGAATCAGCGACTGGTCGTAGGCAGCCGCATAGGAGAAGTGCTTGCCGTTGAACAGGTAATAGCCGTCGAGGAAAAGGGAGCGCACGCGGATGGGATCGTCGAGTTCCATGCGCGTCACATCCCTTGTGACGCCCTCGTTATCAGAGAAGTAAGAGGTCACGTCAGGCATCCGGCTGTGATAGGAGCCGATGCGGAGATTGATGCCGAAACTGCCCCCCATCGCACCGAACGACAGCGTGGAGCCATCGCCGCCCGTCAACTCCTTCGACAGGCCGAAGCCGTAGCCCCTGTAGCCGATCCATGCTCCGAGCGACGTAGAGAAGCCGTTATCCGTCTTGGCCGTAACGTTACCGTCCATCACGCCCTCCACCGACCAGTCTGCCGTCATCGAGAGCGACGACTGCCCTGCGCTTGTACGCACCTCGACAGCCCATGGCTTCTTGGGCTGTTCGATGTAACTGCGGTCAACGTTGGCCACGGCCATCGAGTCGATGAGGGTCTTCACCCACATCAGACCCTTCACCACAAAGTTCTGGTCCTTCTTCGCCTCACCCCCTTCAGCCAGCGCCATGAGGGGCATCAAGGCCAGCACCACGAGCATACATCCTTTCCGCATACCATCTACAACTATTTGGATGCAAAGTTATGTATTTTTTCTGATAATACCAAACTTTTTAATGAAAAAGAACACCTCCAGACTCCCCGTGTCATCATGAGTCCGGAAAAGACTGAAAAGACAGCAAAATCTTACAATCTTACAATCTTACAATCTTACATTGTATAGGAAAAATGTGGAAAATAAAATTTAATAATAATATATATTATAATATATATTATTATTAATCTTTAGAATTCAGAAAAACACATACTTTGTAAGAATGTAAGATTGTAAGATTGTAAGATTTTACTGTGGTTTGCCTCGCGGCTGGAGGCGATATGGTCTGCACTTAAAGTAACTTCTTCCCCTCCACACTCCATCCTCCTCACTCCTCGAAGTAAGCGACGGCAGTTAAGGGAATAAAGGATGCCTGATAAGGGAGCAAGGAATAGGGAGTAATGTGCATAAAGTCCTATCCTTTATAAGGTTAGAAGGCATCGGCAACGGAGTAAACAGGCATTACCAACACAGTAAAGTGGCGGGGATGGGCTGTTCCCGACGACCGCGCATCATTAAACTATGTTAAAAGTTAGAGCAATTCCATTGTCGGCTCAAAAACTTTTTATATCTTTGCAATATCAAATTGATATCATTCTAAAACTTAATCATTATGGATAATAAGGAGTATACATTCAAAGGAATCGTGATGAACGGCTTTCTGATGCTGTTCGTCAACGCAGTAGTCTTAATACTCGCCGTCGCGGGAATCATCAACAGCATCATACAACTCGATGCGAGCGACGGCCACATGGGTGGCTGGATGCTGGGAGGAAGCATCCTGTTGCTCATTATAAATATAATAATGTGGTGCGGACTGATGATGCTCGAGCCCAACGAGGCCAAGGTGACCACTTGGTTCGGCAAGTACAGCGGCACATTCTCGCAGACGGGCTTCTACTGGATCTGCCCCTTCTACAGCACGAAAAAGGTGTCACTCCGTGCCCGCAACCTCGACGCTGAGCCCATCAAGGTGAACGACAAGACGGGCAACCCCGTGATGATCGGTCTGGTGCTCGTGTGGAAACTGAAGGACACCTACAAGGCCCTCTTCGAGGTAGACTCCCAGACGATGGCCGCCAACCCCAATGCGATCGGCTCAGACACCAAGGGACTGATGAACGCACTGGAGAACTTCGTCCGTGTGCAGAGCGATGCAGCCTTGCGTCAGGTGGCTGGCCAGTATGCCTACGACGATGAGGACACTAAGGCAGGAGAGCCCACACTGCGCTCAAGTGCCGACGAGGTCAACGAGCAACTGGAGCAGAAACTCGACGAGCGTCTGGCCCTGGCAGGCATCGAGGTGGTTGAGGCCCGTATCAACTATCTGGCCTATGCCCCAGAGATTGCTGCCGTGATGCTGCGTCGCCAGCAGGCTTCGGCCATCATCACCGCCCGCGAGAAGATCGTCGAGGGAGCCGTCTCGATGGTGAAGATGGCACTCGACAAACTTTCGAACGAAAACATCGTAGACCTCGACGACGACAAGAAGGCGGCTATGGTATCTAATCTGCTCGTGGTGCTCTGTGGCGATGAGTCTGCACAGCCTGTCGTAAACACAGGAACACTGAACCATTAGACAGAAGACATGTTTTTTGACAGAAGAACATAAGAACATAATGGCTACGCCAGAAAAAAGTACTAAGAGTTTTATCCTCCGCGTCGACGCTGAGACGATGAGCGCTATCGAGGCCTGGGCTGCTGACGAGTTCCGCAGTACCAACGGCCAGTTGCAGTGGATCATCACCGAGGCCCTGCGCAAAGCCAAGCGTCTGCCCAAAAAGAAGCAAAGCAATGGAACAGAACATCTTTGACATCAAGAAAGTGAAGGTACACCGCACCACAGAGGCGACCGTCTTTGAGGTCGTGTTCGTCCTCATGGCCATCATCGTCTGGGGGCTGATCATCTGGATGGTCCATCAGGCACCAGACATCGTGCCCACCCATTTCGATGCCTCAGGCAAGCCGAATGCATACGGTTCGCCTGCGGGAGTCACCATTCCCTGTGTACTCCTGACAATAGGAGCCGTCGTCTGTATGGTATGCGCCTATTTCCCACGACACATCAATATGCCCTTCGAAATCAGGAACATCCGTCAGGTGGAACAATGCATTCGGCTGCTTCGAGTGATGGGCGTCACATTCCTGTTAATACCTCTGGCTTTGGCCTATACCATGCTGGGCATGAGTTCACCGTCTGCCATTCCCATCTTGGCAACCGTCGGCCTCATCCTCGTGGAAACCGTCTTGTTCTCAATCATCATCTACAAATCATAACAACAAACTATCATGGTACAACTCAAAAACGAACAACTCTCCGTCGTCATTTCGGAGAAAGGAGCCGAACTTCAAAGCATCAAGGATGCCAATGGCAAGGAATATCTGTGGCAGGGCGACCCCGCATTCTGGCCCCGTCGCTCACCGATCCTCTTCCCCATCGTATGTTCCGTCAACGACGAGACCTATCGCATAGACGGCCAGGAGTATCACCTGCCTCGTCATGGCTTCGCCCGCGACGCCGAGTTTGTATTAATTTCCCCTCCTAAATTCTTGGCAGAGCCAAGCGGCAAAGCCGAGCGAGGAGGGGTGTCCGAAGGACGGGGTGGTCTGAACAAATGCACCTTCGCCCTCGAATCCTCTGAGGATACCAAGAAAGTCTACCCCTACGACTTCACCCTCAGCGTCAGTTATATACTCGATAAAAATAAAATAGGAGTCATCTGGCACGTCCACAATACCGACACTCGCGAGATCCACTTCCAGATAGGCGGCCATCCGGCCTTCAACATCCCAGGCATGAAGGCTGGCGAGAGTCAGTACGGCCGCATCCGTCTGGACAATCAGGAGCCGATGGACGCCCTGCACAGTTATGGCGACGGCTCGCACGAGATGGACGAGGTGCCCTTCGTCGAGGCCGAGAACGGGCTGATGGAGTTCTCCGACAACACGTGGCGTAACGACTCCATCAAGATTCACAAGTGCCAGTTGCACCGCGCAGAACTCTTAGGGAAGGACGGCGAGCCAGAGGTAACGGTGGAGTTCCGTACCCCCGTCATCGCCTTCTGGAGTCCTTTCGGCAAGCAGGCGCCCTTCGTCTGCATCGAGCCTTGGTACGGCATCGGCGATCCACGGGGCTTCAAGGGCGAGTTCAAGGACAAACCCCTGATGAACCATCTGCAGCCTGGTGCCTCATTCATGTCGAAATATAATATCACCATCGGACATTCCCATGAAGAATAGGAGTATCTTAGCCCTGCTGGCGACAGTGCCATTAGCCACCTTAGCCCAGACCGTCCGCCTGGATTCGACCATGACGTCACTGAAGGTTGGTTATTTTGCCACGAATATCGACATGCTGTCAGGTGCTGTGGACAAGGTGACGCAGGACCGTATGAACAAGGGTATGGTCATCTCGTCACTCGATGCGCTGAGCGGACAGGCGGCTGGTGTGCAGGTGGCGACAGGCGGCAATCAGGAGGCGATGGTATCGGCAGTCCGCGTTCGAGGCACCACCTCGCTGACGGGAGGTAACGACCCGCTGGTGATCATCGACGGTGTTGCCGCCGACCTGGCCATCCTCTCGACGGTCTACCCTGCGGAGATTGAGAGTTTCACGATCCTGAAGGATGCCTCTGAGACGGCCCAGTACGGCAGTCGTGGAGCCTCTGGCGTCATCGAGGTAGCGACGAAGAAAGGTCGCAACCAGCCGTTCCACATCTCTTACGACGGCTCCATCAGCGTGGAGTCAGTCTACAAGCGTCTGCAGATGCTCAATGCCGACCAGTTCAGACAGGCCAACACGGCCCTTGGCCTGCCTTACATCGACAAAGGAGCCAACACCGACTTCAACAAGAGCATCGAGCGCACAGGCTTCGTCCACAACAACCATATCGCCTTCGGTGGTGGCTCTGAGACGGCCAACTATCGTGCTTCGGTGGGTGTGATGGAGCATCGCACCATCATCCGCACCAACAACTACCGAAACTATATCGCCAAATTGGATATCTCGCATAAGGCCTTCGATAACATGCTGGCCGTCGATCTTGGCATGTTCGGCTCACTGCAGAAGAACAACTACCTGCCCTTTATGCAGAAACTGATCTGTTCGGCGGCAACCTTCAATCCCACCTTCCCTGACGGTGCCAATGCCGACGGCAGTTATGACCAGGTGCCTGAGGCCCTCTGGATCACGAATCCCAACGCCCTGCTGACGATGAAGCAGGACGAAGACAACGCCCACTTTAATGTTCACCTGAATGCCACGCTCATACTGAGTCCCAACCTGAAACTGCGAGCCTTCGGCTCCTATTCCTACAACTCCGTGAACAACTCCCACTATTACCCCACCATCGTGTGGAGCCAGGGCGAGGCTTACCGCGGTAACGACAAGAACGTCGAGATGCTGGGCAATGTCTCTGTCAACTATACCATCAACACCCGCAACACATCACTCAACATCATGGCACTGGCAGAGGCCCAGAACAAGAAATCCACAGGCTTCTTCACCACCGTCACAAACTTCTCTACCGATGCATTTGGCTATGACGAACTGACGGCAGGCGCCTCACGCCCCTGGGACGGTACGGACTCAGGATACGCCGACTCACACATGGAGTCGTTCCTGCTCCGTCTGCAGTACACCTTGTTCGACAGATACACCATCACCGCCAACGCCCGTGCCGACGCCTCATCGAAGGTCGGAAAGAACCACCGCTGGGGCTTCTTCCCCTCTGTCAGCGGTGCCTGGGTGATCAGCAAGGAGAAATGGATGAAAACCCTGAAGTTCATCAACAATGCCAAGTTACGTATCGGTCTCGGCCGTTCAGGCAGCCTGGGTGGCATCGGCTCCTACAACTCCATGGAACTAATCCAGCCCAACGGTGTGATACCCATGGGCGGGGGCATGACTACCACACTCGGTGCCGTCCGCAACGCCAACCCGGACCTGAAGTGGGAGGTGAAGCACACGTTCAATATCGGCGTGGACGCCTCGTTCTGGAACAGCCGCATCGCACTGTCTGTGGACTATTACCGCTCGAAGACCACCGACATGCTCTATGTCTACGACGTGCCGGTGCCACCATTCACCTATTCCAAACTGCTGGCCAACCTCGGCTCGATGAAGAACAGCGGTCTGGAGATAGGCTTCGGGATCACGCCACTACGCACCAAGGACATGGAGTTGGCCATCAACATGAACTGGACGTTTGAGAGCAACAAACTGCTCTCACTGGAAGGCGACTACAACGGCCAGCACCTGACGGCCCCACAGCAGAGTGGCATCTCCTCGCTCTGGGGTCCAGGATTCCATGGTGGCAGTGGGGTGGTGAAACAGATTGTGGGCGAACAGTTAGGCATGTTCTACCTGCCTCATTGCAAGGGTTTAGCCAAAGACCCTACTGGAGGTTACTATTACGACGTGACAGATGAGAGTTATATCTGTGGACAGGCCACGCCTAAGGCTACGATGGGCTCCAACATCGTCTTCCGCTTCAAGCAATGGGACGTGACGATGCAAGTGAACGGCGCCTTCGGACATAAGATCTATAACGGCACGGCACTCACCCACTCCAACCTGCTCTCGCTACCCAACTACAACGTGATGCAGGGAGCACCGGAGAAGCAGATCATGGACCAGACTATCAGCGACTACTGGCTGGAGAATGGCGACTATGTGAACATCGACTACCTTACACTCGGCTGGAACGTGCCCGTCCATTCAAAACACATCCGAAGCCTGCGTGTGTCGACCTCCGTCAACAACCTCGCTACCATCACGGGCTATAGCGGCCTGACACCGATGATCAACTCCACCATCATCAATGGCACTCTCGGCATCGACGACAAGAACACATTGCCCGTCTATCGGTCGTACACATTCGCCCTGAGCATCAAGTTCTAATTTAGCATCAAGAAATAAGAGTTATGGTTAACAAGATCTTTATATATTTCTTATTATTTCTGCTACTGCCTCCACTGCTCTCCTCATGCTCCCTCGACGAGGATCCGCGAGACCAGATAGCCGAAGAGGAAATCTACACCTCGGCGCAGAATCTCTACAAGAACACCGTCGCCACCTTATTCAATTATATAGGTGGTACGGAAGAAGGACAGGGCCTGCAAGGTACCTGTCGCGGAGTCTACGACCTGCAGACCTTCGGCTCCGACGAAGCGATACTGCCCACCCGTGGCAGTGACTGGTACGACGGAGAACTATGGCAGGACATGTACCGACACTCCTGGGGCGCCGGACTCGAACTGTCTAAGAATGCGTGGGTATACCTTTACAAGGTTATCGCCCTCTGCAATCATTCCATCGAGCAGTTAGACGCCCATAAGGAGTTGCTGACAGCCAAACAGTTAAAAGAATATAAGGCCGAGGTCAGAGCCCTCCGTGCCATTTACTATTGGTATCTGATGGACATCTTCGGACGGGTACCCATCATTTACTCATCCAAAATCGTCGTCAGCCAGGTAAAGCAGTCCGAACGCAGTGAACTACTCAGTTACATTTACAACGAACTGATGGAAGTTATCGATGACCTGCCATTCGGCAGCAGTGCCAATCGTGGTGACAACTACGGTCGCATCACCAGGTCGGTGGCCAATTTCGTACTTGCCAAACTGACACTTAATGCAGAAGTCTATGCCGACGACGACTGGACAGACGGCGTTCGTCCTGACGGCTCGGAGATTATCTTCCAAGTAGGGCAGGACAAATACAACGCCTGGGAGGCAACAGCCTATTTCTGTACCGAAATCGAGGATGAAGGTTTCAAACTCGCTACAGACTACTACGACAACTTTGTCGTCTATAACGAGAGTTCCCCGGAGAACATCTGGGTAATTCCCATGGACAAAGATCTGTATAAGACACAGCAGCAGAACCTCTATCGTTCTTATCACTACCGTCATGCTGCCGCTTATGGCTTTATAGGAGAGAACGGTTCCTGTGCCACCATCAACACACTTAAGGTTTTCGGCTACGACACCGAAGACGAGGACATACGCTTCACCATGAACTACTGGGCAGATGATCTAGAGGACTTCGACGGTCATACGATACTCGACCGCAAGGGCAACCCTCTGGTCTATTACCCTTGGGAGGTGGAGTTAGACCTGAGTTACAGTCCTTACATAGAGACTGCCGGAGCACGTATGAAGAAATACGAAATTGACAGGAATGCGACAAAAGAAGGCAAGTTGATGGACAACGACATTGTTCTCTTCCGCTATGCCGACGTGCTGCTGATGCGTGCCGAAGCCTATCTGCGTAACGGAGAGCCAGAAAAGGGACAAGAAGACTTCAAAGCCGTTCGCTCCCGGGCCTACATGGCTGAGCGCCCTCTGACGATGGAGAATATTTACGACGAACGACTGCTGGAACTGTGTTGGGAAGGCTGGCGCCGTCAGGACATGATCCGCTTCGGCCGCTATGAGAGTCTCTTCGAAGGGGATATTTTCGACGATAAAGTCGACGAAAGCGACGGTCACACCACCGTCTTCCCCATCCCCGCCGACGCCTTGGCGCTGAACAGTCATCTCGTACAAAACAAAGGGTACTAAAAATACTGTTGCATCAAACATGAAAATCGTTGTCTCACAAGAAATAGCCAATGTATGCCCCACATTCGTTGGAGCAGCCGTAGAAGCACAAGTTGTCAACACGCCTCACTCACCGGAACTATGGGAGGAGATCCACTCGCTGGAAGACCGTCTTCGCCAGGAACTGACCACTGAGAGTCTGAAAGATCTACCAGGCATTGCCGCCACACGCAGAGTCTATAAGGCCTGTGGCAAGGATCCTTCACGCTACCGTCCTGCCAGCGAACAACTCATCCGACGAATGTTACAGGGCAAGGAGTTGTATCAGATTGACACCCTCGTGGACCTTGTCAACCTCGCTTCCATTGCCTACGGATACAGCATCGGCGGATTTGATGCCGACAAGTTCGTGGGGGATACGCTGACCTTAGGGGTTGGTCATGAGGGAGAGCCTTATGAGGGCATTGGACGAGGTATGCTCAACATCGCCGGACTGCCCGTCTATCGTGATGCCGAAGGTGGTGTAGGCACCCCGACCAGCGACCACGAGCGTACGAAGATGACACTCGAGACCACTCACCTCGTAGTTCTCATCAACGGTTACGACGGCAACGAAGAACGTGTCGCCGCCAATGCTCGTTTCATTCAGGACCTTCTACGCAAATATGCAAAGAGTGATGGGGGCACCGTCACTCTATACAGACAATCCTAAAGATTCTTTTTCGGATAGAGGACGTTGTTAGCAGATGTTTCATATACTTTATCATTTGTTACATTTAGGTTGCTAAGGATCAAAATAACCCACAGAATACACAGATAATCGCAAATTATTTTATAATTTTGCATCCGATTTTTAATAAACCACCAAAATGAGACAACCCAAAAAGAGTGTTATTGGTATCCTCGTCTTGCTGACGACCAACCTTCTAACAGCAACTGCTGACAATCAAACCACAGGAAAACTGGTCATCAATGAACTGATGCAATCAAACATCGACTGTATCATGGATGACCTGCATGAGTTCCCCGATTCATGGGTAGAACTGTACAACAACAGTGATGAAGCCATCGACCTGAAAGACTATCAGATTGGCACCCAGAAAGACAGCGCATGGCCATTGCCCAGCCAGACCATTGAAGCGAAAGGCTTCATAACAGTGTACTGCGACAAGGAAGAGAATAAACTCCACACAGACTTCCGTCTGGAGTCAGGCAAAGGCTGTGTGGTCTACCTGTTCAAAGGTAATGAGGCCGTAGACAGCCTCCCCGAGGCACTGAAGAAGATGCCCGCTCCCAACATTGCCTATGGTCGCAAGACAGACGGCAGCAGCGAATGGGGCTATCAGTTAACTCCTACGCCAGGAGCCGCTAACTGCGGAGAGATCTGCGACGAAAAACATATCCTCGGTGAGCCCATCTTCAGTGAGCATGGTCGAGTGATGACAACATCTAAGGATTTCTCACTCACGCTATCGCTACCGAAAGATGCACCTGAAGGTACACAGATTCGTTACACGACCAATGGCAAAGAACCTACCAAGGACAGCGAACTCTACACAGAGGCGATATCAATTAACGACAGTTATTCCATTCGTGCCAAACTCTTCTGCGATGGTTGGCTCTCACCACGCTCAACCGTCCAGTCGTACATTTTCCTGGATCGCGACATGACCATTCCGGTGATATCCATCACCACCAACGACGATTATCTGAATGGTAAAGAAGGTATCTTCCGAGTCAACAGTAAGGCTAACCAGGTGAACTGGCGACGCCCCATCAATTTCGAACTGTTCGACGAACCCGATAAGGCAAGTGTGCTCAACCAGATCTGTGAAACCCGCATTATGGGTGGACAGTCGAGAGACTGGGCCCGCAAGTCGATGGCTATCTATTCCAATAAGCGTTTTGGAGCCAAGCGACTCGAATATGAGTTCTTCCCCGACCAGCGACCTGGCGTGACCAATTTCAAAAGCATCATGCTGCGCAATGCTGGTAATGACATTGACGGTTTATATATGCGCGACGCCATCATGCAGCGCTCTATGGCCGAGCACGCCGACCTTGACTGGCAGGCCTGGCGCCCAGCCGTCGTTTATATCAACGGTGAATACCACTGCATGCTCAATATCCGCGAGCGGAGTAACGACGACAACATCTTCACCAACTACAACGAACTTGAGGACATCGACATGATAGAGATTGCCCAAGAGGATAGTAAGATGGTGGGTGAGGTAAAGGCTGGCACTTCTGAAAACTACGACAAGTTCGTAAAATTCTACTCAGAGAGAGGCCACACACTGGCTGAATATGCAGAATGGATAGACTGGAAGGAGTATATCAATCTGATGGCTATGAACCTCTATTTCAACAATCAGGACTTTCCTGGCAACAACATCGTCATGTGGCGCCCAAGGACTGAGGACGGCAAGTGGCGCTGGATCTCCAAGGATACCGATTTCGGACTAGGGCTCTATGGAAAAGAAGTGGAGTTCAATACCATCAAGTGGCTTTATGATTTCAACCACTCTTACGACAGGGACAGGAAATGGGCCAACACTAAAGAGGCAACCATGCTTTTCCGTAACCTGATGGAGGATCCTGATTTCAATCGTGAGTTTATCGACCGAAGCCTCGTCTATATGGGTGATTTCCTCAACGAAAAGGGAGTTCGGGCCATATGGGATCCTATGTACGAACTTGTCAAAGACGAACTGCTCATACATAGAGACGAACTGAACCCACCCAATCCCTGGTCATGGTGGGGAGGCGGCAACAATGAAAAGAACATCGAAAACGAGGTTAATAATGTCCGTAACTGGCTGAGCAAGCGCACTGACTATTACCGCAAATGCCTCTGCGACTACTATAAGGTGGGCACCCTGGCGTCTATGACAGTCAACAAGGACATGGAGGACGCTGCCGAAGGTCACATTCTCTTCAATGGCGTTGAACTATCCAAAGGAACCTTTGATGGCAAATTCATTGTCGGGCGCAAGATCACCCTTGAGCCAGGCGAAGCATCTACCCTCAATGTAACAGGTTGGGAGGTCACAGCAGACGGCACTTCGAATAATTACCAGGGAGCCAGACTTGAGTTTGACATGCCTCAATGCAATAAACTCGCCATCAAGGCTCTTTTCGATACTACCGGCATCAGTATCATCCCGACAAACGATACGAAGTCTCAGGATGTCTACGATCTCAACGGCCGCAAGATCCGTTCAGGCAGCATGTCGCTTGACGGCCTGCCACGAGGCATCTACATCATCGGAGGAAAGAAAGTGGTAGTCAAGTAAATATCGCGAGGCCAATCATCAATAGGCCTCGCGATATTTGCTTTCGTCCTTATCGTTGAGCATCGAAAGATAACTTTGATAACGGCTTTGGGCAATGTAATGGTCCTCAAGAGCCTGACGTACAGCACAACCAGGCTCGTGGGTATGGGTACAATTGGAGAAACGACAGTCTTTGGAGAAGTGAAAAATCTCACGGAAGTAACTGGTTAGTTCCTCTGGCTCCATGTCGAAAGTACCAAACCCCTTGATGCCAGGAGTATCTATCAACCAACCATCTCCCAGGGGAATCATCTCTGAAAAGGTTGTCGTGTGCTGACCTGTCTGATGGGCATCAGAAATCTCTGCCGTACGCAGGTTCGCTCCTGGAACCAGGCGGTTGATGAGAGTCGATTTCCCTACCCCGCTATTGCCACTTAGCAACGTTATCTTTCCCTGTAGCATTGGTAATAGTGCATCGACGCCCTCGCACTTCTCCGCTGAAATGGCCCGACATTCATAGCCCACGGTCTCATAGAGATGAATCAGCATCTGCTGATAATGCAACTCATCGGCATCAAGCAGATCCGTCTTGTTGAATATCAGCACGACAGGCACCCTATAAGCCTCAGCCGATGCAAGGAAGCGATCGATAAAGGTCGTACTGGTCTGCGGACGGTTCACGGTGACAATGAGCATCGCCTGATCTACATTGGCCGCAATGATATGACTCTGCTTCGAGAGGTTGATGCTTTTGCGGATGATGTAGTTGCGACGATCCTCTATCTCGGAGATATAGAGAGGTGAGGGATCAGAGGTGAGAGGTGAGAGATTACTCTGAGGGGCACTAAGAATAACCCTATCGCCGACGGCAACAGGGTTAGTGCTACGGATACCCTTAAGGCGGAAATTACCTTTGACTTTACAATCAAGCAGTTGGCCATCGTCCGTCTGGACGGTGTACCAACTGCCTGTATTCTTAATGACCAGTCCCTTCAATATAATAATCTAAACAGTCATTATCTCCTTATTCTTGGCAGCGAGGAGATCATCAATCTTCTTGATGAACTTGTCATGAATCTTCTGGAGTTCCAACTCGGCATCCTTCTCGTTATCCTCTGAGAGTCCGTCCTTAATCGCCTTCTTCAGTTTATCCTTGATGTCAGCCCTCACGTTGCGCACCTCCACCTTAGCCTTCTCTGCAATCTTGGCACACTGCTTTGCCAATTCACGGCGACGCTCCTCGGTGGGAATAGGGATGTTCAGTCGTATCACCTCACCATTGTTCTCTGGGGTGATGCCCACATCAGAGTCCATGATGGCCTTCTCGATGTTGCGGATTTCCTTACGGTCCCAAGGCTTGATGGCGATGGTACGGGGATCAGGCACACTCACATTAGCCACTTGGTTCAGAGGAACTTTAGATCCATAGGAATCCACTCGCACGCCATCGAGGATGGCCACGTTGGCACGTCCTGCACGGATACGATTCAACTCGTCTTCGAGGAACATGGCTGCCATCTCCATGCGCTCCTCACTTTTGTTCAATGTTTCTTTAACGTCGATCATAATCTTTCGGTTTTAGCTTTCTGTTGACAAAAGTACGTATTTTCCTTGAAACCGCCAAACTTTTTGTGCTTTTTTTGTATTTCCGTCCTATTATCCCATAATCGATTCCACGATTGCTGCCCGAGTTAGACCTGTCTCCGTGGGCTGTGACAATCATTTCCCATCCCCCCAAAAACTTGCTAGTTCGTAATTATTCCCTTATTTATTTGGAACTTTCAGATATTCTCCGTATCTTTGCGGCAAGAAAAATAAAATGGATCCATGCTTACGCCGTATAAGATAAAGGATTATTGCGAGGAGTATAAGCCCTCTTGGGCATACAAATGCCTGACGGATGTCCGCCAGAAGATGTTTTTGTCCCATCAGAGCACCCCTTCTACAGGCTTGCCAAACAGTCCGACAACTATAGTGCTGATGACTTCAAATCATACGCAGAGGCTGCCCCTGGTCACAATTGGGGAGTTTTATTACCTTTGGCTGTTGGTCTTTCAATTATTGACAACGAGAAAAAAGCCAGAAAGAACCTAAAACTCCCGATGTTCCGAAACTTCAAAGGAGTCATTTCTCTTGTGCTAAATCCAATAGATGGCGTGGTGAAGCAAACTGGAGTTCACCGTTCTCACTACACTTGGTGGCGCACTACATCATTCCAAATGTCTAACTTAAATATGTTGCAGATATGAGACCACTTACACTCATCAACACTTTGGAATTCTATGACGTTCCTCAGATATTGACAGCTGCTGATGCTACTGGCACCAATTATCTCTGCACATTATTCAAACAAGTTGAAGACTGTTACAAATACATTGGCGTACAGATATCGGAGCCTCGTCTGATGGCTTTCATAGGGGGACAACTTGATTTACGCGAAGCCTACATACACCCAGAAGTTGAAAATGCCATCTATCTTGTTGAAGCTAAAGAAGAAAAACTTACTGCAACAACAAGCCTGTTATCAGAAGACATCACAGAAGAAATGCTCCCTGAGGCAGGATATTTCTTCGATTCAGAAGATTTGGTTGACAATGCTGACATGCAGACAGACACCTATCAATTAGAAGTCCCAGCTCACGATCGCATCACCTTTTCAACCCTCATTGCCCGCATGGGTTGGCGTGCTTCTTCCATCCGTAATGCCATTCGGAAAGTTGCGGCCCTATAACAATATGGGGCCATATAATAATTATCTAACCCTCAAAACAAACCGCTTATGGTAACATAGCAAAGACAAAAGAATGAAATATTCGTTGAAGCGTCCGCTTTGATTCTTATTCACCAAATTCGCCAATATTTGAAATAACAATCAAGAACATAGTAGATGGTTCGCGCCTGATGGCGTGGGCATTACTCGTTTAAGATTGTTTGGCGTTTGGCGATGCCTGGTGAACGTAAGCGAAGTTAACTGCTCACGTTTTTTCTATTTTATAAACTCAAGATATGATATTAACTCAAAACAATTACAAATATGAAAACCTATCTATTCTCATTCATTTTGATGCTTTTGCCTGTTGCGGCAAATGCTGATGCTGTTAATATTAACGGCATTTACTACAATCTTGATTCTAACTCTGAGACAGCAGAAGTAACAAGTAACCCTAACAAATATTCGGGGGCCATCAGTATTCCAGAGACAGTGACATATGGCGGAGTGGAGTACAAAGTGACAGTGATTGGTAAAAAATCTTTCAGAGAGTGCTCAGGTCTGACGTCCGTAATTATCCCTAATAGTGTGATAACCATTGATGAGGATGCCTTCAGATTTTGCTGGAGCTTAGCTTCTGTAACTCTTGGTAATAAAGTGAAAGTAATTGGACAAGGAGCGTTTAAGGAGTCTGGTCTAACATCAATTACAATCCCTGCCAGCGTGACAACCATTGGGTGGTCCGCTTTCGGTAATTGTCCGTTGACTGGTATCAATATCACAGATCTTGAAGCATGGTGTAGGATAGATTTCAAACCGAGTCTTTATAACACGATTATTGATGAGAATGATCCTATAAATGAAACTGGAGATGGCCCTTTACTTGATGCAAAACATCTGCTCCTAAATGGTGAGGAGATAAAAGACATAGTGATACCCAGCAGTATCACAACCATAAAGAATAATACATTCGAAGGAGGCAGTTTTACCTCTGTGACTATTCATGAGGGTGTGACTTCCATAGGCGTTCGCGCCTTCCGTTATTGTAGGGAATTAACCTCTGCAAACATCCCTAGCTCTATACGGAGAATTGGCTGTGAATCTTTCTATGGGTGTGGCAATCTTGCTTCCCCTATAACAATCCCAGAGGGTGTAACTAATATTGAAGCTGGTGCGTTCTATGAATGTAGTAAACTGCCCTCTGTAACTTTTCCAAATAGTTTGACAACCATTGGAAGTGGGGCTTTCGATGGCTGTAGCAGTTTGACCTCTTTAATCTTTCCACCTAATATGACGGTTTGCGGTGTCTCTCGCTGTGACCGTCTAGCTTCTGTCGTTCTTCCTGCTAGCACAACTAAAATGGGATTCTCTGACTGCAGAGACTTGAAGGATATTTATTGCCATGCTGTGAATGTACCAGAGTTTGATCATAGCAGTGCATTCAACCGTTCTTATCCTGAATTTATCACTTTGCATGTACCTGCAGGAAGTGAGGAGAATTATAGGTACTATTCCTCTATACAGTATGAAAATTGGGGGTCGAGTTGGGTTGTTAATTTCAAGGATATTGTAGCATTATCAGATGAAGACCAGCCAAGCCAGGGTTTGGCACCTTACAATCATGATCCTGTTCTAATTGACGGACTATGGTATAATTTAATAGGCAAGGCTAATGCTGCAGAAGTAATACGGGACCCTTCATTTTCAAACCCGATAAAGTATTCTGGCAACATCACGATACCAGAAGAAGTAACATCTGATGGTGTAAAATATATAGTCACTCATATCTATCAAGCTTTTTTGGGATGCGAAGGTCTGACCTCCTTAACCATTCCCAGTGGTATGATGGTCATCGAAGATTATTTCGAAGATTGTAACAGTTTGACTGCTGTGAACATATCAGATTTAACTGGTTGGTGTAATATTAAGTTTGCCAGTAATCCTTTATGCTCTGCTCATCACTTGTATTTAAATGGCAGAGAAATCAAGGATTTGGTGATTCCTGACGGAACAACAAGCATCAAGCGTTATGCATTCGACGGTTGTACTAGTCTGACATCTGTGACCATTCCTGACGGTGTGACAACAATCAGAGACGCTGCTTTCCGCAACTGTACAGGCCTGACTCATGCGATTATTCGTTACGACGTGAACAATATAGGGAAAGATGCATTTCTTAATTGTAGCAATCTGGCTTCTGTAGTGATTGGCGAGGCCCAAGGCTGGACAATGTATTTAGGCATTGGCGCTTTTGGAAATTGTACAGCCCTGAAAGATTTCTATAGTTTTTCCAAAGAAGTACCCAATTCTGTGCCTGGGCAGACTTTAGAGTTTTTCACGGATACGAACATCGGAAATGCTACGCTCCATGTGCCAGAAGCATGTATGGATAATTATAAATCTGCGGATGTTTGGAAAGACTTCGGTAAATTCGAAGTGCTTGTCGACATCGATCCTATAACCACTTCTGCAGAAACAACCTTTGGCGGTGAGTTCTCGCCCATCAACGAACAGACGGACTTGACGGATGTGGTCATCGAGAACACCTACTACACAATGGATGCTGAAAATGGCGACGGCTATGATGCCCAAGAGCAGGCTATCGTGCTGAACTCCACCACCACAGATGAGCAGATGAGTACCGTTACTGATGGTAAGGTTGGTGAAGAATCTGTACGCGACAATTATGCTGGTATCATCCTTGAAGTATCAGGTAGCGGAATGGTTTCTGTTGACGCAAAGACTATTGGAACACATGTTCTGAATATGCAACTTGGTAAGGATGATCCCGTGAAGATTGCCCAGTCTGAACGTGGAGAAGTAGAGATAACGTATAATGTGGATAAGCCCACATACGTATATATTTACGCCTCTTCTAACAATGCAGCCTCACGCATCGTTAATACCCGTGGCGCTACAGAGAACAGTGTGTTGCTATATGGCTATAAGATTGTCGTGGACCCAGTACGTAAGGGTGACGCAAATGGTGACGGCAAAGTAGACGAGAAAGATATAGAGTTGGTAGAGGACTTTATTATGGATAGGCCTTTACTTAATGGTATTTCATTGGAAGGCGCAAAAGCTAATGGCGATAATGTAATAAATGCCGCAGACATCGTGACCATCATTAATATCATTAAGAAAAAGAATAAATAACCATTTCAATTTCGTGGTTTTATCTGCCACTCTGCCACCAGCCTCAGAAACACCAGTGTTTAAAGGTGTTTTGAGTTGGTGGCAGATGGGTGGCAGGTGGCAGATAAGGGTGTTTCAATGGTATTAAAGCCTATCGTTTTCTGTGTTTTCTCTCAGAGAAAACGATGGTTTCCCTCAGAGAAAACGATGGTTTCCCTCAGAGAAAACAGTGGTTTCCCTCAGAGAAAACAATGTAAACCCCTATTGGAAACAATCGTTCTTCAAAACCTCGTGTTTGCTGCCACCTGCCACCCATCTGCCACCACCTTGCATGCCCTTTATTTAAAGGCCTTTCTCAGTGTCGGTGGCAGGGTGGCAGATAAAACACGAAAATTTCGTTGTGTAACTCAGAAGGGCATATTTATCTGCCGCAACCCCCAATATTATATATAAGGTGTAGGGCTCGAAAAACCGTATTTTACCCCTTCATCATGCAGAATACCACAATCGTGGTATATGGAATAACCCACGTGTGGGATTTCCCACTCCAAGAAATCGCCGTACCTTTGCACCAGAAATAATAAACAACGAAATAATAAACAATACGATTATGACAAAGATTGCAAAACAGCTGACCGAGCTTATCGGCAACACCCCTCTTCTGGAACTCACGAAGTTCTCTGAGGCCAAAGGACTTGAGACCCCGATTATCGCTAAGGTGGAATTCTTCAACCCTGGCGGCAGTGTGAAAGACCGTATCGCCCTGGCGATGATAGAAGATGCAGAACAAAAAGGACTGTTGAAGCCTGGTGCTACCATCATCGAGCCTACCAGTGGTAATACTGGCGTTGGCCTGGCTCTGGTGAGTGCCGTCAAGGGCTATAAGCTCATCCTGACGATGCCTGAGACGATGAGCGTCGAGCGTCGCAACCTCGTGAAGGCATACGGAGCAGAGGTCAGACTGACAAGCGGCAAGGACGGTATGCCTGGAGCCATCAAGGCTGCTGAGCAGCTGCGCGACAGCATCCCTGGCAGCATTATCCTGCAGCAGTTTGAGAATCCTGCCAACCCTGCCAAGCACTATGCTACCACTGGCCCTGAGGTCTGGGAGCAGACTGACGGTCAGATCGATATCTTCGTGGCAGGCGTAGGCACAGGTGGCACCGTCTCTGGTGTGGCCAAATACCTGAAGGAGAAGAATCCGAACGTGAAGATCATCGCCGTGGAGCCCAAGTCGTCGCCCGTCCTCAACGGCGGTCCAAGCGGTCCCCACAAGATTCAAGGCATCGGTGCCGGTTTTATTCCTAAGACATACGACGGCAATCTCATCGACGAAGTGCTTGACGTAGAGAACGACGATGCCATCCGCGCAGGCCGCGAACTGGCTCAGGTGGAAGGTCTGTTGGTGGGTATCTCATCAGGAGCAGCCGCCTTTGGGGCCACCGTGATTGCCAAGCGTCCTGAAAACAAAGGCAAGAAGATTGTTGCCCTGTTGCCAGACACAGGCGAGCGTTACCTCTCGACAGTGCTCTACGCCTTCGAGGAATATCCGCTGTAGTCTGGGATGATGTTTATTGTTTATAGTTTATAGTTTATAGATGATATGCTCTGTAGGCGGATTATAAGCTTGCACAGAAAGGCTTGCCAAGTAATCATCTATAAACTATAAACTTTAAACTATAAACACAAAAAAGCGTAATATGCCCGCAAATCATCCCAAAATCAGGATGATTTGTGTTTTTTTTGTGCTTTTATTTTGTTATTTAATCAGAATTGTCTACCTTTGCCGAGAACAACTGCCTGAAACTGAATGAGCAACAGTAATAGACAAAGACTTCTGACCGTCGCGGTGCTCCTCGCCATCAGCCTCACGGCACTGGCCCAAAAAGGGAATATGGAGACAATTGTCGATGCGTACCATCTCTCGGCCTACCTCGTGGCTGCACTGATGATCAGCATATTTGTCATGGTCTTCTCCAACCGCCTCTTCTATTTCCGCCAGGGCCAAGTCAGCACACAGGCACAACAACTGAACAAGCAGTTAGGACTCGTACTGACTTCCAACAAAACACATATCTGGACCTACGACTTCAGCAAACACCTCTACACCTTATTATCCCGTAATGGAGAAGAGGAGCAATCCTACGCTCCCATTGACTTCTCACAGTTTTTCGACAAGAACGAGTTCACCCAACTACACAAAACTATCACCTCCATGACCGACAGCCCTGATGAACCCAAGCCCATCGTCATCAAAGGCTGCGCCCCTGCAGACGGTTCCAATCCGCCCATCTACAAGATCCACTTGTCCATACTGCAACACGACAAGAACGGCAAAGCCAAACTCTTGCTGGGCATCCAGCGCGACATCACGGAGAACAGGCAACGGAAAGAGAAGGCCCGCAATCTGTCCCTACGCTATCACACTATTTTCAACTCGGCACTCGTCGATATGATCTACTACGATGCCAACGGACAGTTGACAGACATCAACGACAAGGCCTGCGAGACCTTTGGAATCAATGATCGGGAAGCCTTGATGAAACGGAAAGTGAAGATTACAGACATTCCTTCATACAGAAATTTAGACTTCAACCATCTTGAAAACCTCCAGTTCTCGTCAATCACAGATATTGACCGCACGAAACGTGAAGATGAGAGGATTCCAGAGTTGACTGTTAAGGGTAAGTTCTATTACGAATGCATCGTAGCTGCCGTCCGTGACAAGAACCAACAACTGCGTGGAATCATCGCCGCCGGCCGTGACATCACCGACATGGTAGACTCCCATCATCGCCAACAACAGGATGCCATATTGCTCAAGAAACGTACCAAGGATATACAAGACTATATCAACAATATCAACTACTCGTTGAAGGTGAGTGGTGTGAAACTTGTCAACTACCATCCGGACAACCACGAACTGAAGATATTCAGTGATTTGAATCAAGTACAATACTGTCTCTCCCAGATCCGATGCGCCTCGCTGCTGGCAACGACAGACCAACGGAAGGCACGCGGACTGCTACTCCGTATGGACCACCGTATCCCGGGAGACTTCACGACGACCGTTCAAACCCGTTTCCACGACAAGCAGGGACGTGACTTGTTCCTCACCTTCAGCATGGTTCCCGTCAAAGGGAAGGATGGCCGCATCAGCCACTATTTCGGCATGCTTCGCAACGACACGGAGATGGTCTACACTGAGCGGCAATTGATGAAGGAGACGAAGAAGGCTCAGGAGACAGAGGAACTGAAGGGTACCTTCTTGCTGAACATGAGTTACGAGATCCGTACGCCTCTTAATGCAGTCATCGGATTTGCAGAACTTTTCAACGGTCCACATGAGGCTGAAGACGAACCCATATTCTCAGAGGAGATCAAACGCAACACCAACGAACTGCTCAGTCTTGTCAATGACATCCTCTACATTTCCCGTCTTGATGCAAGGATGGTGGAATTCAATTATAAAGATACAGACTTCGCCACCCTCTTCGAGGGCTTCTGCTATATGGGCTTAAGTGCACTCAAGCCTGATGTGAAGATTCTAGTAGAGAATCCATACAATCATCTGGTGGTCAGGATTGCCGAGGATCACCTTGGGGAGGTCATCGAAAAACTGTGTATCAACGCAGCACGGACAACAACGACAGGATACATCCGTACTAAGTATGACTACCGCCACGGAGAGTTGAACATCACCATCGAGGACACAGGCAGAGGCTTCAGCGAGAAAGACCTGAAGCATATATTTGACCGTTTCGCCAGAGATGAGAACAACCAGCGTGAGGGCACAGGTCTTGACATGGCCATCATCAAAGAACTGGTAGAGCAGATGGGAGGAACAATAGAGATCCAGTCAGAGGAAGGCAAGGGTAGTTCCATTTACATCATCATCCCCTGCGAGATGACAGCCATGGAGAAGAAAGCCACAGATTTCACAATAACTTAGAGCCGTACAGACATGATCCTATTACTATCACATATCCGGACACTGGCAGCCATCGCGCCCGACCTACCATCAATACTGATGGTATTTGTCGTGTGCATCGCCTTTGTGATAGCCTGGGCTGTCAATCGCATCAGTCTGCTGCGCATACGACAGAGCGTCGGCAAGATCAAAGAAACCTCTACCATCATGCAGCACACCCTCGACATGGGCAAGAATTATGTGCTGATGCTTGACATCCGGCAGCAACACGCCATCAACATCCACGGCCATCTGCTACCCGATAAAGGTATGGGGTATCAAGACAGTCTTGAATTGATACATCCTGACGACCGCTCCATCTACACAGAGTTCATCAAACGCCTGATATCAGGGGACAGGGAGACAGACGAGTGTATCTTCCGATGGGATATCAGCGGCATTAAGAAACTTGGACAATGGCGATATATGGAAGACCGGGGCATCACCGAATATGCGAATGCCGGCATACGTCCCATACACATCTTCTGCACCCTGACAGACTGTACCGAACAGGTCCTGCTTGAAAAGGAAGAACAGGAAATGGCTGATAAGTATCGCCGTATCTTCGAACAGTCTCTCATTGGTCTGGCCTTCTATGACAAAGACGGATGCCTGCTGACGACCAACCAGAAGATGCGTGAGATACTGAACTTCCAGTCGGAAAAGGATCCTTACTATTATGACAACTCCCTGTTCGATATGCCATCCTTCCGCGATATTCTGAACAATCGCAACGTGGAGGAACTCTATTTTTGTACGAAGAGTATTATCATCGAGCGTGGTGTCAACTGCTATACAGAGATGCGCTTACACCCCATCTACAAAGATAACGGAGAACTCTACTGCATCACCTTCTCCATCCGCGATGTGAGCCAAGAGCGTGAACTATACCTGCAGAACAAGAAGAACAGCCTTGACATACGCCTGGCCAACGAAGCCATCCAACAGTATGAGAATGAAATCCAGTATCTAATGGATACCTGTAATATGCGCTTCTTCCGCACCTCGTTCACCAAGCGGCAGTGCTACTTCTTCAAGACACTTGGCACCCCAGAGAGTCAGATGGATTTCGATACACTCATCGACCATTTCGTTGACAGTCCTTTCCGTCAGGGACTGATAGAGCCTGAGAAATATTTCGATGTGCCCCGTACCACGGTCACCTATATGCATCCTTTTTTCCACGAAGGCGAAGACATGCAATGGAACATCATCGACAGTACGCCGTTCTTCGATGAGAATGGCCGTCTGGAGGGCAGTTATGGTGTCGTGCGGAATGTCAACGATCTCATCAACAAGCAAGAGAGGCTGAAACAGGAGACGGAGCGGGCCAACGACTCCGGTCGTCTGAAGTCGGTGTTCATGGCCAATATGACCCATGAGATCCGCACACCTCTGAACTCCATCGTAGGCTTCTCTGACGTACTACCCATGCTGTCCACCCAAGAGGAGAAACAGGAGATCATCCGTGTCATTATGAACAACTGCGACATGCTCATGCGACTGATCAATGATATCCTCGCTATCTCGTCGCTCGATACGAGTGGTATCAGCATAGAACCTAAGGAAATCGACTTTGCCATCAGTTTCAACGACATCTGCGAGTCCTTGAAAGAACGCGTACAGGAGCCGTCTGTGGAGTTTATCAAGGACAATCCTTACAGCAGTTTCTTAACCATTCTCGACAAAGGACGCATCCAGCAAGTCATCACAAACTTTGTGACCAATGCCGTCAAGTATACCCATCAGGGACATATCAAGGTCGGCTATCGTTACGAAGAGAGACAGTTGTATATTTATTGTGAAGACACGGGTGCAGGTATCCCCAAGGAACATCAGGCAAAGGTCTTTGAGCGATTTGTCAAACTGAACGACTTCATACAAGGCACGGGCCTCGGCCTCTCTATCTGTAAGGCCATCGCCGATGCCTGCCATGGTGACATCGGCGTCGAATCTGAAGGCGAAGGGAAGGGATCGACATTCTGGATGAGGATTCCCTGCGAGAAAAGGTAGAAAGGTGAAAAGGTGAAATATAGAAATGATGACTAGTCTTAAACATATAACAGAAACGGTACGGAAGTCGAGAAGGATCCTGATGATTCTTTTCATGCTTCCTCTTTTTCACCTCTATATCCTTCCCACTGCGGCTCAGACGGCAGACACAACCAGGGTATTCACCGAAGAGCACCCGCTGGTCTATGAAGATGCCTGGGATCTCTGGCCTTATGTCTTCCTCAACGAGAACGGCGAACCTGACGGTTACAATATCGACTTGCTGAGGATGGTATTCAAGAGGCTCAACATCCCATACATCATCAAGTTGAAGCCTACCCTTGAGGCACAGGCCGATCTGAGAAGCGGCAAGTCAGACCTCATGCTCCGCATGGATGCCTCTTTCTCTAGAGGCAACACGCTTTATAGCAACACCATCGTCCAGTTGTTTACCCATAGTGTGGTATCTCCAATATCGTCTCATGTAGTACTGCATACAGGCAAGGACCTGAAGGGCCAGCACGTCATCGTACACGAAGGCAGTTTCAGCCATCACATGATCATGGATGAGGGTTGGACGAAGGATATCAAGGCCTACGACGACATGAAGGAAGCCATTCAGAAGTTGCGTACCGACGAACAAGGTGTGATTATCTGGAACACCATGTCGCTGAAATGGCTCATGCGGAAATACAAGACCGACAATCTGACCATCAATCCTATCGACATCCCAGCAGGAGAATATAAGTTCATGTCGAAGAACCGCCATCTGCTTAATCAGATTGACAGCGTCTACACAGAACTTCGTATGAACGACCAGTTGGAAGGCATACGCAACAAGTGGTTCTATCCGGAGCATGCCGATTCGGGCATTCCTGCCTGGGTATGGAACCTCGCCGCCGTGCTGGCAGCACTCGCTCTGGTATTCCTTGTCTACTACGCCTTCTACCGCATCCGTGAACGGCAGATGACACATGAGATCCGACAGAGCAATAACCGTTTGTCGCTAGTACTCAGTTCCAGCGAAATCGGCATGTGGATCTATCATGTGCTGCCTCAGACCGTCGAATGGATTGACGAGTTCGGCAAGACGAAACAGAATCTCCACATGCATGACCTGGTGACCCGCTACAGCCAGGATGACTACGATACACTCCGGGAGACGCTTGATGACATTATCCACCAGCGGAAGGAATCAGCCAACATCACACTGAAGATCAGGGAGCACAAGAACAATCACTTCGTTGAGCGTGACCACAGCATTGATATCGGCGTGCTCCGCCGTGACCGCAACGGCAAGCCCACAGACATCCTCGGAACAAGAGTAGATATCACCAACGAACGGATGCGCCAGTTGCGCATTCAAGACAGTATGATCCGCTATCAGGCCGTCTTCAATTCCGCCATGATCGACATGGTGGTCTACGATGCCGATGGCTACATCGTCGACATGAACGACAAGGCCCTTAACAGTCTACACATGAGCAGGGGGGATCTGATTCAGGAGCACATCCATCTGAGAAGTGTATTAGGTATGGACGATATCGACCTCAACACGTTTGAACCTTTACACATCACCCAGATATTCCCACTTGGCGACCAACGGTCCCTGCCCACTTACCTGAAACGTTCAAAGATGTTCTACGAACTGAAGTTAATACCTGTTCGAGACAGTAATGGGAAACTGCTGAATATCTTTGGCACAGGGCGTAACGTGACAGAAGTGGCCATGTCATACAGGAAGATTAAGGAGAATGCCCACGAATTGCAGCGAAGCAACGACGAGATGAATCAGTACATCCGCAACATCGACTATGTGATGAACGTAGGAGGCATCCGCATGGCACGCTACAACCCGGAGACCCACACGCTGACCATCTATAAAGACAGTAACAACGTAGAGTTCAAACTGACCCAGACACGAGCCCTCAGTCTTGTGGACGACAGCACTCAACGCCGTGCGCTGAATATCATCAAGAGCATGGACAGCCTCACGACAAAGTCCATCCATGCAGACATAAAGACCACCTTGCGGAAGAAAGGCGGTGGCGGGCGCCTGCACCTGCAACTGCACTTCATTCCCATCTATGACCATCAGAATGAAATAAAGGAGTATTTCGGCATGTGCCGAGACATCAGCGAGATTAAGACCATCGAGGAGAAACTGGCAGCCGAGACCCTGCGTGCCCAGGAGGTAGAGGTGATCAAGAATGCTTTCCTCCACAACATGAGTTTCGAGATACGTACGCCACTGAATACGGTAGTAGGCTTTGCAGAACTCTTCCAGATGGAACACAGTCCGGAAGACGAGATCGTGTTCATCCATGAGATCAAGGAAAACTCCTCCAAACTGCTCAAACTCATCAACGACATCCTGTTCATCTCACGACTCGATGCCGACATGATTGAGTTCAACAAGCGCACCGTCGACTTCCAGGCCCTCATAAGCCAGCAGTGCGAGTCCGTCTGGACCAATTTGAGGAAGCCCGACGTGGAGTATTCCATTAGCAATGCCTTCAAGAAACTGATGCTTGAGATCGACAGTTCCAATGTGTCTATCATCATCGACAAGATTGTAACCAACGCTGCGATGTATACGGAAAAAGGTTCTGTCTTCGTACGCTACGACTATCTGGGTGACAACCTCATTGTCTCTGTCGAAGACACCGGATGCGGAATTCCAGAGTCTGCACAGGCCAATATCTTCGACCGCTTCGTCACTGGTGCCAGTGAAGGCGCAGGCCTTGGCCTGGCCATCTGCCATGAACTCATCCTGCGGCTCAACGGCACCATCAACATCAAGTCTGATGAGGGCAAGGGTACTACAGTGTGGTTTACCATCCCCTGTCAGGCGGTCGAAATAGAACGAGATTGAGAAAGGTGATATAATTATGGAAATAAGATATATAGTCGATATGATACGAAAGCCGGAAAGGATTCTGCAGATTCTTTTCACACTCTCGCTATCCCACCTTTTCGCCATACCAGCACAGGCACAACTGGAATTCAGTTACACCGAAGACAATCCTGTCATCATAGCAAGCGACTGGGACTTCCCGCCTTATGAATACAGTAACGACGAGGGCGAGCCAGCAGGCTACAACATCGACCTGCTGCAGATCATCTTCAGCCAACTCGACATTCCCTATCGCATCATCCTCCGCGAGTGGAGTGAAGCGGCCCAGACCTTCGAGCGCCGTGATGCCGATCTGGTCATCGACCCCACATACCGCTTCCATGGAAGGCCCTACATCCGCTCTACCAACATCCTGAACTACTACAAGGTACAGATCGTCTCAGCCCAAGATGCCCCCCCAGTCCTGGCGCTCGACCACTTTTCCCCCACAGACACACTCGTGCTCAAGCAAGACGACTATGCTGCCAACCGTATCATCGACGAGCGCCATCTAGATATCCCCATCCTCTACCGCTCGCCCAAGGAGGCCTTGGCAGGTATCAGTGAAGGGAGATACAAGTATTTCATCTGGGGCGAGGGGCCACTGAAATGGAAGAAGAAAGAACTGGCCTTAGACACACTCATCGTCAACGCCATCGATATCCCTGAAGGCGAAATCCGTGTCGTGGGCTATGACAAGGAACTCATCGACGCCATCGACGACGAATACGCCCGTATGGAACAAAATGGCGACCTGGAGGTGCTGCGCGACAAGTGGTTCCACCCAGAGCGCATCCATGACGACACGTCACCCTATGCCCTCATCGTGCTGGCTGGTGCAGTCATCGCCGTAATCATCGTTGTGCTGATGGCGCGCCTGGTCCGCGCCAGGGTAAAGCAGGCTGTGAGAAAGACGGAAGACCTGAACAACATGATGGAGCAGGCGCTGAACATGGGCAAATACTACGTGTTTACCATCGACATTGCGACAGGTCGGGTGCATAATATCCACGGCCAGTTACTGCCTGACGGCGAACTGGTAAGGGATATATTCCTTCCGCGTATTGACAAAGATGATGTGGAAGACTTCCAAAAGAAAATAGACCTGCTGATTTCAGGCGAACTCCAGCAGGCGCGCTACACCAAGGCTTTCAATACTGGCTCTCCAGAACACCCAGACTGGATATGGCTCAGCGGACTGGCAAGCCTCGAATACGAAGGCAGCAAGCCTCGCTACATCGTCAATACCGTCCGCGATATCACTAAACTGATCGAAGAAGAGCGCGTCAACAATGAACTGAGCGCTAAATATATGAAGATCTTCGAAACCAACTTCATCGCCATGTCGTTCTACGACAGCAATGGCTACCTCCTCGACCTCAATGACAAGATGAAAGAAATATGTGACTACACAGAGGAGGATAAGGACTTTTTCTATAAGACATCATTCTTCGAAACCCCTCTCATTAAGGGCGAATATCCGCGTAACAGCCGCGAAGAGTTCCATGCCTGTCAGTTAACCAAATTCCCTAACAGGCCCAGCAAGTATATCGAACTACGCATCAGACCTATTTTCGGCAACAACAAAAATATATTATATTACGTGACCACGGCCCGTGACCTGAACGCAGAGCGCAACATCTACCTCGAGCAGATACGCCACAATCAGGAGATGGAGAAGACCGCCACGGCTATTGATCTGTTCGAGAAACGACTGCAATACCTGCTGGAGAAGTCAGACATGTATGTCTGGAAGTTCGACCTCGGTACGCGCCAGATCGAATTCTCCCGCTCACAACGCACAAAGGGCTTCACCATGAGCCGCGACGAATTTGTGAACTACATGTTCGAAGACCAGCGGGAAGAGGCCGACCAGAAACTGATAAGCATGATACGTCGAGGCGATGACTTCAATTCCATCTGCCACTTCATGAGGCTGCCATCCACCCCCACCCCCTGCTGGTATGCCCTCAGCGGTGTGCCTGAGCGCGATGAGCAAGGGCGGTTCACCTCCTACTTCGGTGTGGGACGTGACATCACCAACCTCATGGAGGCTCAGGAGAGACTGAAGCAGGAGACCAGTCGCGCAGAAGACTCTGGCCGCATGAAGAGTGCCTTCCTGGCCAACATGACCCACGAGATACGCACCCCGCTGAATGCCATCGTGGGCTTCAGCGACCTGCTGCCTGAGATTGACACCAATGAGGAGCGCATGGAGTTCATCCGCATTATCCGCAACAACTGCGACATGCTCATGCGGCTCATCAACGACATCCTCGAAGCCTCGTCGATGGGCCAGGCGCTCGCCATCAAACCCACGGAGGTAGACTTCTCCCTGTTCTTCGACGACATCTGCCAGGCGCTCGCCCAGCGAGTGCAGGAGCCTGGCGTAGAGTTCATCAAGGACAATCCCTACCCCACCTGCCGTACCATCCTCGACAAGGGCCGCGTCCAGCAAGTGCTCACCAATTTCGTCACCAATGCCGTGAAGTATACCCACCAGGGCTTCATCAAAGTGGGCTACCACTGGGACCGCCGCATGAAGTTCGACGGCAGCGGCGAGGCGGAAGGGTTGACATTCTACTGTCTCGACACGGGTGCCGGCATCCCCAAGGAGAAGCAGGCCAGCGTCTTCGAGCGATTCGTCAAACTGAACGACTTCGTGCAGGGCACGGGTCTGGGTCTCTCCATCTGCCAGGCCATCGCCGAGCGCTGCAATGGCAGCATCGGCGTAACCTCTGAAGGCGAGGGCCGTGGCTCTAGTTTCTGGCTCTGGATTCCCTGCGAGAGACTGTAGCATTAGGGCGAAGCGCCCCTGAACCCATAAGACATGGAGGCTCGCCGCTAAACGGCAAGCCTCCATCATCTTATCTGTCAGTCTGATATCAGACGAAGATGAACGTGCGCAGTGCCCAATAAGAGATGATACCAGCGAGGTAGCCCGTGAAGGCCACCCACGTGATCTTCTTCATATACCAACCGAACGTGATCTTCTCCAGGCCCATGACCACCACGCCAGCGGCCGAGCCGATGATGAGCATCGAGCCGCCCACGCCAGCACAGTAGGCCAGCAACTGCCAGAAGATGCCGTCGATGGCCATATCGCCAGCAGCCTCAACGGGATACATACCCATACAGCCAGCCACGAGCGGCACATTGTCGACGATGGAAGAGAGTACGCCGATGATACCCGTAATCAGGTAATGATTACCGCTAAACCACACATTGAGATTCTCGCCCAGCATCGTCAACACGCCAATCGTTTCCAGACAACCCACAGCCATCAGGATGCCCAGGAAGAAGAGGATCGTGTCCATATCAATGCGCGACAGCATCTTCGACACGCGCTTCTGAGTGCCGCGGTTGTCGGACGTATCCTCGTTTTCCTGATGGATACGGATATAGAAGATCTCCGTCACCGTCCACAGCACGCCAAGCACGAGCAGGATGCCCACAAACGGCGGCAGATGGGTGATGGTCTTGAAGATGGGCACGAAGATCAGACCGCCCACGCCGAGGAAGAAGATCACCTTGCGCTGGGCAGCGCTCAGGCTGTCGGCCTCCTCCTCGACGGCCATCTCCTGAGGAGCAGCCAGTTCGCCCTTCAGCGAAAGCGAAAGGATATAGGCAGGAATGACCATCGACACGAGCGACGGGATGAAAATCTCCATGATGACGCCCGCAGCCGTGATCACGCCCTTGTTCCAGAGCATGATGGTCGTCACGTCGCCGATCGGAGAGAAGGCGCCACCCGAGTTGGCAGAAATGATGACCAGCGAGGCGTAGATGATGCGGTCCATGCGGTCGCTAACCAGTTTGCGCAGAATCATGATCATCACGATCGAGGTGGTCAGATTGTCAAGGATGGCCGAGAGGATGAAGGTCATGAAGGCGATACGCCAGAGCAGCGCCCGCTTCGACTTGGTCTTCAGCGTGTCGCGCACAAAGTTGAAGCCGCCGTTCTGATCCACCAGTTCCACGATGGTCATGGCGCCCATCAGGAAGAAGAGCGTCGTGGCAGTAGAGCCTAAGTGCCGCTCTATCTCCGTACTTACCACCGAGGCCTTCATACTGCCTATGGCAGCAGGTAGGTAAGCCTCAGGGGCCATCATGAAGAGCGTCCATGTGGCCACAAACATAAGCAGCGCGATGGCTGCCTTGTTAATCTTCGTCAGGCTCTCAAGGGCTATGCAGAGGTAGCCGATGCAGAAGACGATGACGATTGCAATCGTTAATGTTGACATTTTTTGAAACTAAGTTATTAAATTGTTCGTAATCTGCGTGCAAAGGTAACAAAAAGTCGCGAAATATAAAAGACATAGGGAGAAAAAAAGTGACTTGCCGTTGCTTTCACCCTTAGGGACTCAGTCACAGAGAGCCCACCGCTACCCCTTTCAACCCCCACAAATGCCATGAAAAGTTAAAAGCCGAACAAATCGAAGCAAAAAGTTTGTGCTTTCGAGAAATCTTTGTATATTTGCACCTCAGATATGAACAACAGCCAACAGGAAACGACTTGGAGCGAGAACGTGATACTGGTCGATGCCGACTACGTCGACAGGGTTGCGTTTAACCTCATCGTGAACTTCGAGCGGATGATAGGCCGCCAAATCCCCAAGGCCAGCATGGCACAGTGGGTAGACTGCGTGGCGCTCGACGGCGGGCTGCGCCCTGGCGAGCACCAGACGCAGGTGGTACTCATCCACTCCAGGGCCAAGCAGCAGATGGACAACTTCAGTCCCTCCGACTTCGCCGTCGAACTCAGCGGCAAGGCCTTCAAGGACCACCTCGGTGAGTTCGCCCTCGACGCCTACACCACCGAGGAGGACATCACCAGCCACGGCGACTTCTTCGTCGACGCCCTCAGTCTGATCGCCGCCCAGAAACAAGTGAAGCGCCTGATGGTCATACCCAACACCGAGGACGGCTATATATATAATAAGGTACGCGAGGCACTCCGGCGGGTCGACGACGAGGAGATGCGCGTCACCGTCTTCGCCATGCAACCCATGCCAGGCGGCAACTTCCGCCAGGAGATACTGGGCTACTCGCTCATGGCAGCCCTCGGCATCAGGTCTGAAGAAATCAATCAAGACATAAATTAACGACTATGGCAAAAGTACTCATGATTGGCGCCGGAGGCGTCGCTACAGTGGCTGCATTCAAGATAGCACAGAATGCAGACGTGTTTACAGACTTTATGATTGCCAGCCGCCGCAAGGCCAAGTGCGATAAGATTGTGGCCGACATCCATAAGGCCGGCTACAAGATGGACATCAAGACCGCACAGGTGGATGCAGACGACGTGGAGCAGTTGAAGGCACTCTTCTCGGACTACCAGCCTGAACTCGTGATCAACCTCGCCCTACCCTATCAGGACCTGACAATCATGGATGCCTGTCTGGCCTGTGGTTGCAACTATCTGGATACGGCGAACTACGAGCCTAAGGACGAGGCCCACTTCGAATACTCGTGGCAGTGGGCCTACAAGGACCGCTTCGAGCAGGCCGGGCTGACGGCCATCCTCGGCTGCGGCTTCGACCCAGGCGTCAGCGGCGTCTATACCGCCTATGCCGCCAAGCATTACTTCGACGAGATACACTATCTCGACATTGTAGACTGCAACGCAGGAGACCATCACCACGCCTTCGCCACCAACTTCAACCCGGAGATCAACATCCGCGAGATCACGCAGAAAGGCCTCTACTACAAGGATGGACAGTGGATCGAGACGGAGCCGCTGGAGATTCACCGCCCCCTGACCTACCCCAACATCGGGCCTCGGGAGTCGTATCTGCTGCACCACGAGGAACTGGAGTCGCTGGTGAAGAACTATCCCACCATCAAGCAGGGACGCTTCTGGATGACCTTCGGCGAGCAGTATCTGAAACACCTCGACGTGATCCAGAACATCGGCATGAGCCGTATTGACGAGATTGAGTACGAGGCGCCGCTCGCTGACGGCAGCGGCAAGACGGCCAGAGTGAAGATCGTGCCACTGCAGTTCCTGAAGGCCGTGCTGCCAAACCCGCAGGACCTCGGCGAGAACTACGAAGGCGAGACCTCTATCGGCTGCCGCATCCGCGGTATTAAGGACGGCCAAGAGCACACCTACTACGTCTACAACAACTGCAAGCACCAGGAGGCTTACAAGGAGACTGGCATGCAGGGCGTGTCCTACACCACAGGCGTGCCGGCTATGATCGGCGCGATGATGTTCGTCAAGGGCATCTGGAAAAAACCGGGCGTATGGAACGTAGAGGACTTCGACCCCGATCCTTTCATGGAACAACTGAACAAACAGGGTCTGCCCTGGCACGAAGTGCACGACGGCGACCTCGAACTATAATTATTAACACTTAAATTTAAAAAAGAACTATGGCAAAGAAAGAAGAAGCAGCGGAGCAACTAAGCCCGCAAGAACAGAAACTGAAGGCGCTGCAGGCTGCCATGTCGCAGATAGAGAAGGACTTCGGCAAGGGTAGCATCATGCGAATGGGCGAAGAAAAGATAGAGAATGTGGAAGTCATCCCCACAGGCAGTATCGGACTGAACGCCGCCCTCGGCGTGGGAGGCTATCCCAAGGGACGCATCATCGAGATCTATGGTCCGGAGTCGTCTGGTAAGACCACCCTGGCCATCCATGCCATCGCAGAGGCCCAGAAGGCAGGTGGCATCGCCGCCTTCATCGATGCCGAGCACGCCTTCGACCGCTTCTATGCAGAGCATCTGGGCATCGACATCGACAATCTCTATATCTCGCAGCCTGACAACGGAGAGCAGGCCCTGGAAATTGCAGACCAGTTGATACGAAGCAGCGCCATCGACATTATCGTGATCGACTCCGTGGCCGCCCTGACACCGAAGAAGGAGATCGAGGGTGACATGGGCGACTCGGCCGTCGGCCTCCAGGCTCGTCTGATGAGCCAGGCCCTGCGCAAACTCACCTCCACCATCTCGAAGACCAAGACCACTTGTATCTTCATCAACCAGTTGAGAGAGAAGATCGGCGTGATGTTCGGCAATCCTGAGACGACGACAGGCGGTAACGCCCTGAAGTTCTACGCTTCCGTCCGTATTGACATCCGCAAGAAAGAGACGCTGAAGGACGGCGACCAGCCCATCGGCAATATCGTGAAAGTGAAGATTGTCAAGAACAAGGTGGCACCTCCCTTCCGCAAGGCTGAGTTTGAGATTACCTTTGGCGAGGGTATATCCAAAGTGGGCGAGATCGTAGACCTCGGTGTGGAGTGCGGAATCATCAAGAAGAGCGGTTCATGGTTCTCCTATGGCGAGTCAAAACTGGGCCAAGGCCGCGATGCCACAAAGGCCTTGCTGCAGGATAATCCTGAACTCTGCGATGAGATCGAGGCAAAGATCATGGAGGCGCTGAAAGACAAGTAAAGCGCCAGATCATACAGGCAGACAAGAAAGCCGCCCCTCTTGATGAGGAGCGGCTTTTATCATAGTCTTGACTATGACAGTCTGTCAGTACAACTTAGAGGGGAGTACCCTTACCATTCTTCCAATTGGAAGAAGACGAACGCTTCTTCTTCGAGGTGGTAGCACGGCGCTTGGCAGTAGTCTTCGCCTTAGGACCTGCCTTCGTATAATACTTCTCTACAACGCCAGAGCCATTGAAGTCTACGAACAGCAGCATGTTGTTAGAGCGCTGGAAAACCCAAGTGTACTTACCGTTCTCGCCTGGTTTAATCTCATCGGGCTCACCTGCAGCCAGTTCTACCTCGCCTTCTGAGAAGCCTGGGCTGACGTGACCCATACGAATCATGCCACGGCTGGTCTCTGTGGTCTCAATCTGTCGGCCAGGACCTGGAGCGAAAAGATAGGAGAAGTAGTCATCGGGCTCTTTCTCAAAGTCCTTCGAGGTTCCCGAGATACTCTTCTGATCCAACGTCACATCTTTATAGAAATAAATACCCAGGATGGTATTCTTCAACTTGACGGTGAACTTCGTATCGGCTTTGTGGGGAGTGATGTCCTCTATCTGATAGCCAATCATACGAGGAATTTTCTGATTCTTCTTCGTGGCTTCATTATACATAACAGTAGGGAACTTGGTGTGGATTATTCTGCCAATATAGGCAGTATAGTTGTAACTATTGACTGCCATAATGTCATCCACCAGTTCAAACGAGTTGCCAAACAGATACTTGGCATTGTCCATGATGAACTCATCGTCGCGCATACCGCTATTGGTCTTCGAGATAGCCACATTCTGGTAGAACTCATTACCTTCTCTATCCTCCACGATAATCTTGACAGGGAAACTGCGGGTACCTACGCCAACGGCTGTCACCTTGACTTCCATATCCTTTTTGACCGTGACATCCTGATAGCCGTCGCCGTCAAACTCGGTGTCGACACGATAGTACTGGGTCTTCGTGTACATGGTCTTGCCCATCAACTTCTCACGGGCAATGTCCACATCGCCAAGATAAGCCAAGGTAGGCACACCTAACTTATTAAAGCAATAGTCGTCGAACGAACCACTCGGAATCTCGTAATAGTAGTCTTTGTCGTTGTCTGGACAATAGAAGTTCACACGGTGATGACCATCAGCACTCTCGCTATGGCCTTTGTAAATCATAATCTTGTGACGCAGCGACATACTGCTCACATCTTTTCCTGTGGCAGCATCGGCAAACGTCTTTACTACCAGATCATACTTCTCCGGCATCACCATGAATTTCATACCCTCTTCCCAGTCACAGAGACTGTAGAACCTGAAATTGTCACTGATGAAATCACGAGCCGTCTCTTCCTCTAGGTTAAGGATGGAATCGCCAACTAACTCCATTTGCGCTTTTTTCTTAGCCCCACGAGTCTTCACAATGTATGAATTCTCCTGAGCAGTGGCTGTCAGAAAGAGAAATGCCACACAAGTAGTCAATAAAGCCTTTTTCATTACTTACGATCGTTTAAATAAAGAATTCCGTGTGCAAAGATAGCATAATTTTAAGATATAACAAAATTATTTGTGCCAAAATGACGTGAAGAAGGCATTTTTTATCATTAAAAGCCACTTTGGCACATGGTTTGCTTTCTTGATTTGCGGATTTAATCCATTTTATCATGAGTATAAACTAATAAAAAATAAGAATTATGGGAAAAATTATTGGAATTGACTTAGGAACTACGAACAGTTGCGTTGCCGTATTCGAAGGCAACGAGCCTGTAGTGATCGCCAACAGTGAAGGCAAGCGTACAACACCTTCTGTCGTTGGCTTTGTGGACAATGGTGAGCGTAAGATCGGTGACCCTGCCAAGCGTCAGGCCATCACTAATCCTAAGAACACCGTGTATTCTATCAAGCGTTTCATGGGTGAGAACTGGCAGCAGACCGAGAAGGAAATCTCTCGCGTACCTTATTCAGTAGTGAATGAGGGTGGCTATCCCCGTGTTGACATCAATGGCCGTAAGTACACCCCGCAGGAGATTTCGGCTATGGTGCTGCAGAAGATGAAGAAGACCGCCGAGGACTATCTGGGCCAGGAGGTGACGGATGCCGTTATCACCGTACCTGCTTACTTCTCCGACTCTCAGCGTCAGGCCACCAAGGAGGCTGGTCAGATTGCAGGTCTGAATGTGAAGCGTATCGTTAACGAGCCAACAGCCGCTGCTTTGGCATACGGTGTCGACAAGGCCAACAAGGATATGAAGATTGCCGTGTTCGACCTCGGTGGCGGTACATTCGATATCTCCATCCTGGAGTTCGGCGGTGGTGTGTTCGAGGTGCTCAGCACCAATGGTGACACCCACCTCGGTGGTGATGACTTCGATCAGGCTATCATCGACTGGCTCGTACAGGAGTTCAAGAACGACGAGGGTGCCGACCTGAAGGCTGACCCGATGGCCATGCAGCGTCTGAAGGAGGCTGCCGAGAAGGCCAAGATCGAGTTGTCTTCTTCTACTTCGACAGAGATTAACCTGCCGTATATCATGCCGGTAGCCGGAGTGCCCAAGCATCTGGTGAAGACCCTTACCCGTGCTAAGTTCGAGCAGTTGGCTCACGATTTGATTCAGGCTTGTCTGGCTCCGTGTCAGAAGGCTATCGCTGATGCCAAGTTGACAACTGCCGATATCGATGAGGTGATTCTCGTTGGTGGCTCCAGCCGTATCCCCGCTGTGCAGACCCTCGTGAAGAACTACTTCGGCAAGGAACCTTCAAAAGGCGTGAACCCCGACGAGGTGGTAGCCGTTGGTGCCGCTATCCAGGGTGCTATCCTGAACAAGGAAGGTGGCGTAGGAGACATCGTATTGCTTGACGTGACTCCGCTGACACTGGGTATCGAGACTATGGGTGGCGTGATGACCAAACTGATCGAGGCCAACTCTACCATCCCCTGCAAGAAGAGCGAAGTGTTCTCTACTGCTGCCGACAATCAGACAGAAGTGACCATCCACGTTCTGCAGGGCGAGCGTCCTATGGCTGCACAGAACAAGTCTATCGGCCAGTTCAACCTCACCGGCATCGCTCCTGCCCGTCGTGGTATTCCTCAGATTGAGGTTACCTTCGACATCGATGCCAACGGTATCCTGAAGGTAAGTGCCAAGGACAAGGCTACTGGCAAGGAGCAGGCCATCCGTATCGAGGCTTCGTCTGGTCTCTCTCAGGACGAGATTAACCGCATGAAGGCCGAGGCTGAGCAGAATGCCGAGAACGATAAGCGTGAGCGTGAGCGCGTCGACAAGATGAACCAGGCTGACTCGATGATCTTCCAGACCGAGAACCAACTTCAGGAACTCGGTGACAAGATCCCCGCACAGCACAAGCCCGCTATCGAGCAGGCCCTCCAGCAACTGAAGGATGCCCACAAGGCTGGCGACGTGGCAGCCATCGACAGCGCCATCGCAGCCCTCAACCAGGCTTGGCAGACGGCCTCAGCCCAGATGTACCAACAGAGCGGTGCCGCAGGTCAGCCCGGTGGTGACACCTATCAGGGCGGTCAGCAGCAAGCCGGTGGCCAGCAGGCAGGCGGCAATAAAGCCGATGATATTCAGGACGCCGACTTCGAGGAGGTTAAGTAACTCCCAAAAGACATGAAATTTTCAAAGATGAAGGACTCTTATTCGAATCCTTCATCTTTTTATGTACAAAAACCATCATCTATCACTTTTCTTTGTATCTCATTGTATATCAAATAATTAAGTTAAGTGATAGATATTTTCAATCTATCACTACTATCACCCACAGTAAAACAACTTGTTTTACTTTCAAAGAAGGCCCATCTATAACGTGTTTAACATACTTCCAACGAAGTAAAACAACTTGTTTTACTATTTAACACAACACAAATACATTACAAATATCTTATTTACAGGCAGTTAACTAATATGAAAGCAAAAGTGATAGTTAGTGACAGTTTTAAAACAACTATCACCTTATATAACCACCTAAATTACAGCATATTATACGAAAAAGTGACACTTTTGCGAAAAAGCTAAGGCGCCTATGCCGGCCGTCTGTATCATGTCTAGTTCAATGTTTGTCATACTCACCTACGTTTATCATTAGGAAAAAAGTCGACGCATACGATTGTTGTGAACACCAATGCTAATTGTCCGCAAAGATACTGATTCTATTTGGTTCTTGCAATGATTTCAGCGATATTTCGATCCCACTATTTGGTTAAACTTTCTGAAATCATGCCTGTTTTTCAGGATATTTGTCGTATATTTGCACAAAAACGCGCCATGAGCAGGAAACTGTTTTGCGAGATTTCACCCTTCACCTATCGCCTCTCGATGGAGAAAGAGATACTGAAGCGGCATCTGAGAGACCTCTTTCGGAAGACCCGCTTCGCCCATGAGCGGACTGAGGCATCCCTGCCCGTCGTCGTCTATCGGCACAACTCGCTGATCCGCCGCCGACTCGGCAATGTCAACATGCAACTGCAAGAGAACAAGGCCACCAACCTCGCCCTCGCCGTGAAGCATATCGACGGGCTGCTGATCCATCCTGGCGAGACGTTCTCAGTATGGAAACTGGTGGGGCGAACCACCAAGCAGAAGGGATACAAAGAAGGACTCACCATCGCCAAGGGACAGCCAGCACAGGGCATCGGAGGCGGGCTCTGCCAACTGTCGAACCTGATACACTGGATGGTCTTGCATAGCGAACTGACCATCACGGAGCACCATCATCACGACGGACTGGACCTCTTTCCAGACTTTGGACGGCAGATACCCTTCGGCACAGGCACCAGCATCTCGTACAACTACATCGACTATCGTGTGAAAAACGAGACCGCCAACACCTATCAACTCCGCCTGAGGGTGGATGATGAATACCTGTGCGGTGAACTCCGTGCCGTATCGCCCCAGACACACTCCTTCCACGTTCATGCCGAGAACGAGTTCTTCTCAGAAGAAGACGGGACGATATACCGCAACGGCCAGGTCTATCGCGACGTCATCGAGCGCGCCACAGGCCGTTGCATCGACAGCCAACTCATCCGTACCAACCACGCCAGAGTGATGTACGAACTTCCCCCAACAGCCACTATCCAAAGAAAATCTTGACGGAGAGTCTGCGGAGTAAGAGGCACCCGTCATAAGGGACGCCAAGTTATAGAGTAAGAGATGCTTAGTCACGCAGTAAAAGATGCCTAGTCACGCAGTAAGGGATGCCTTCTATACCCCCATAGGAGGCATCCCTTACTGTCGTACAAGGCATCAGAACGACTCGTGGAAGGCATCAGAACGAGGGTTAGAAGGCATCCCTATGAACGAACCCCCTGTTTTGCTATGTCGGGATAGCAAAAGAAGGAAAAACAATTATATGGAGAATTCGCAAAATCAGGTCAACACCTAACAGATTCTTCTGAAATACCTTTGTACAAAGGGAATTTGAGATGTTAGGTGTTGGCTAAACACCTAACAAAGACCTAACCAACACCTAACATAACACCTACCTGAAGAACTACCAGAGCAACATGAAGATTGACTCTGGAGCGACTGGTAAGAGAGATGCAGAGATGGGGGGAGCGAGGTGGAAGATGAGTGAGGTGTTGGGTTAGGTGTTTGTTAGGTGTTTGTTAGGTGTTAGGTTAGGTGTTTGAAAGCTGGAAGCCCTTTGTTTAAAGGGCTTCCGGGAAATCAACGTTAGGTGTTAACCTCAAATCGAAAATACGATAATAATTAGTAATTGATATCTATCACAGGGCGGAGGATATCTGTATTAGATAATCCTGTAGTTTGGCTTGGTCTACTTACTTTAATTCCAACATTGATATTCATAGAGATTTTTGCATATTTCAGTTCTGATGTAGTATCGCAAAACAGAAGGATTCCTTGATTTGTTATCCTTGATGGATCAATTGCATTTGCATTGAGGGCAAACGACTCTATTTCAGCATATGTCGCTAAACGCCAAGTTCCCGATATACCTTCTACAGAAGGCCAATTCCGTAGTTCGCCATTAAGACATGTTTCCAAGTCTTTATAATTCTTCTGGGTCTTTATTGCTGGTATATTAGTCTCTTCTGTTGGTGAGAGTAGAACGGCTGTGCTATGAGCGGCATCTACGGAGACGACATAACATCCTTTATATGTTTGTCCTGCGACGGGGGTTTCCGTGTTATCAGAGCCGCCTGAGCCTGCATTGGGATCGTCCGTACCAGAGCCGCCTGAGCCTGAGTCGCTGATGGCATTGGATTCATCGAAGTCGAAGGGGATGGCAGAGGGATCGGTGGTCCAGGCCTGGAGGGTGACGGCACCCTCGAGGGTGACGCCAAGAGGCTCCGTATAGGTGCCTGAGATATTATACCGATTGTTGGCCGTCAAGGCATTCTCGGCGGTATAGGTATAACTGCTGCTACCCGTTTCGCCGCGAGTGAAAGTGACGGTAATCGTAGGTACGCCCTTCGAGGGGAAGGCGAGTTGATGGGGTGCTGCCTCCCAGACGCCAGCGGTAGCCGACTCGGCGAGGGCAAAGGTACAGGTGAGTGGCGACTCTTCCACATAGGAGCCATTAAAACGGATGCCTGAATAGAACGGCGCCACGGAGACGGTGACAGCCGTGACCTCGTCTGGCACCTGGCTGATGGTGACGGTTGAGAGTTCGAGCACCTTGCGTTCCAGTTCCAGGTTGACCGTCTTGCTTTCGCCATCGCCGAGGGAGGCCGTAGCAGAGGCCATCAGCAGGTCGCCCATCGCCTGACCCTCGGCCTGGCTGATGACGGATGTGGGCGAGGGTGTCGCTGGGAACTGGAAATGAGAGAGGTCGCTGGGACTGAGGGCACAGAGCGTGTAGGCGCCTTGTGGCAGTTTGACTGACGCAGAGGCTGATGTATAACTACCAGCGGCATCCGTCTGAAGCGTGCGCACATACTCGCTGCTGCCATTAAAGAGGAAGATGGAGGCGACAGACGATGCGTCTCCCTCCCCACCCCTGGTGTGAGTAACGATACGGAGTTGATTGTCTGACGACTCATAGACAGACTGGAGGTCTGACTCCTGTTCACTACAACTGACGAGACACGCGAAGCCCATGATGGCTGCGGCGGAATGAATCACAAATCTGTTCATAATTCTGCATTTTTGATAGTTAGACATGTTAACATCGGGTGGGCGCTGACGGATTCGAACCGCCGACCCTCTGCTTGTAAGGCAGATGCTCTAAACCAACTGAGCTAAGCGCCCGTGTTTTCAATTGCGGGTGCAAAGGTACAAATAAAAGTGAAGAGCGAAGAGCGAAGAGTGAAGAATTTGCTTCCGCTTAACAAATGTTAACCCTTTTAGGCAAAAAGGCGCTCGATATCCGTCTGTGGGAGGATGGTAAGGACAGACTTGCCGTTGGGCGTATAATTGACGTTCGAACAGGCAAAGAGTTCGTTGATAATCTGCTCCATCTCGTCGTTGGAGAGCACCTGTCCATAAGGCGTGGCGACACACTGGGCTAAGGACAGGGCTACTTTTGAGTTGACAGTTGACAGTTTACTGCTTACAGTTGATTTGACTGTGGCAGAATCATCGGAGAGGGAGTCATCTTCTGAGTCAGCCACAATCTGTCGGATGAGGGTGACAGGGTCTACACCCTCGAGGCCAGCAGGAATGCCGTTGACGGCAAAGGAGTTGCCGCCAAGGTCAGAGAGGTCGAAGCCCATGGCCGTGAGACTGGGCAGCATCTTCTGGAGCACGACAGATTCTGCTGGCGAGAATCTGACAGACTCAGGGAAGAGCAACTGCTGAGTGGCCACCGTATGGTTCTCAAGTTGTTGCAGATAGCGCTCATAACGGATGCGCACATCAGCCCTGTGCTGGTCGATAATCATGAGTCCCGACTTGACGGCAGTCATGATGTAACAGCCCTTATACTGATAGTGAAGGGGAGAGAGGTCTGTGTTTAGGGGTGAGGGATGAGGGGCAAGCGGCGAGAGGTCACCTTCGTCTGCAGGAAAGAGCGACTGGTCTTTCTCAGAAGGCGTGGATGGGCCTGAAGAGACGATATCGTAGAGTTGCTCCCAATCAGGATTCGGAGATACGGAGGTGCGGGGGTACGAGGGCGCGAGATGACCACCCTTGGAAGAGGTAGAGCGGAAGGGGTTGTAGTCTGGGTCATAACTCACCTTGGGGGCCGTGATCTGATCGTGCACGGGGTCGAAGACGGGGATATCAGGCTTGCCCTGCACATCGAAGTCGATAGACGGCACATCGCAGAAACGTCCCAGGGCGTCGCGCACCGTAGCCGTCAGCACCTGCCAGATGGCCTGCTCGTTCTCGAACTTGATTTCCGTCTTCGTGGGATGGATATTCACATCGATAGCCGCAGGAGCGACCTCTATATATAAGAAATAAGGTACCTGCATGCCCTCTGGTATCATGCGGTCGTAGGCCGAGACGACGGCCTTATGAAAATAGGGATGCCGCATGTATCGCCCGTTGACAAAGAAGAAGTCGTGGCCCGCCTTCTTACGGGCTGTCTCAGGCTTGCCCACAAAGCCCGTGATGTTGCAGAGCGACGTCTGCACCTCTACAGGCAGCAACTCCTGGGTGTACTGCCGTCCATAGACATCGGCAATACGCTGGCGCAGGCTGGCAGGCTTGAGGTTCTGCAGTTCTGCCCCATTGTGATGGAGGATGAAGTGGATGTCAGGATAGACCAGCACGATACGCTCAAAGGTCTGGAGGATATTGCTGAGTTCGGTGGTGTTGGACTTGAGGAACTTACGCCGAGCAGGGACATTATAGAACAGATTGTCCACCTTAAAACTGCTGCCCAAGGGAGCGGCTGCTGGTTCCTGAGCCACCACCTTCGAGGCTGCTATCTGCAAACGCGTGCCAATCTCATCCTCAGCCATACGGGTCAGGAGTTCCACCTGAGCGACAGCAGCGATAGAGGCGAGGGCCTCCCCACGGAATCCCATCGTATGGAGGGCAAAGAGGTCGTCAGCCTGGCGAATCTTCGACGTCGCATGGCGCTCGAAAGCCAGACGGGCGTCCGTCTCAGACATGCCCTTTCCGTCGTCGATGACCTGGATAGAGGTGCGCCCTGCGTCGACAATGATCACACGGATGGTCTTCGCACCAGCATCGACAGCATTCTCCACGAGTTCCTTGACCACCGAGGCTGGTCGCTGGATCACCTCACCAGCAGCAATCTGGTTGGCAACGCTGTCAGGGAGAAGAGAGATGATATCGGACATTTCTGTTTACAGTTTACAGTTTACGGTTTACAGATGATTACTCTGTGGCGGTAACAGGTTCCTGAGGCTCTTCGGAAACGGGTTCTTGAGGCTCTTCGGTAACAGGTTCCTGGGGCTCTTCGGAAACAGGCTCTTGAGTTTCTTCAGTAGCGAGCGGCTTAGCCGAGTCTTCACTTACCTTTTTTTTCTTTTCATCATTACCTTTTTTGTCATTCTTCCCACGCCAGTTGAAGATGTCGTAACGGTTGATGGGGCGAATATAGTCGTACCACATGAAGCCTGGCAGATGCTTGCGATCAGCAGGAATCTGGTTGAGGGGATACATCGTGCCAGAGGTCTTAGGGGTCCACACGCTCTCGAGTTTTTGGTCCTTGAGGAACATGCGGAGTTCGCTGGTCTCCTGATAATTGTAGATGATAGGCAGCGTGTCGCCCTCCTCGAAATAGTAGCCGATGAGCACATTGTCCTTCGCCCTGGCCTGCCGTATCTTACCCTCTACGAAATAAGAGAACATCTCACGAGAGGACACCTGATTGTAGCAGGCCGTATCCGACTTCAACTGCTGGATGGAGAAGGCATTGCCGATGATATGGGTATGGTCGATCACAGAGTCTCGTATATAGACATTGACGAGGTCGCCCACCAGTTGCTGGCCGTTGTTCCACATGATGGGATCATGGTAAAGCGTCATGCAAGAGTCTTTCGAGTTATAGACGAGTGAGTCGCAGACGGCCTGCACATCACGACGGAAGGCCCTGACATGATGATAGGCATGGATCTTACGATAGACGGAGTCGGTCTCGATATTGAAGGTGACGAGTTTGAATGTGTCAGCATGCACGAAGAGCGAGTCGCCCTGCGAGAAGTCGATGGCTACAGCGCTGTCTGTACACATGGCATAACCAGTGTGTTCGTAGTACTCGCCATAGTTGCCTGTGAACTTATTACGATTGACGGAGTCGACATAGACTACATCATAGAAAGCCTGGCTGAAGCCCATCTTACTATCATAGTAGACGCTGTCGCCTACCAGCATCTTTCCCCCGTTGGTCATCACAGAACGGTTCATCAGCCGCGCCCGTTCCAGTTTGGTGTCGTAAAAGCCCAACTCTGAGTAGATATGATTGTTGCCTGAGGTGATGTTTGAGGGTCCTACGATGTGGGCCATCGAGTTATGATTGTCATAATAGAGGGTATCGGTGGTGAGGAAGAAGTCTGGATTCTTCATCTTCACGTCGTAATTGAACACCGACATCTTCGTCTGCGTGTTATACTCGCCCCAGTCGGAGGTCAGCGTCGTTTTACCGTCGACCATCTTACCCCCCTCGAAGAAATAGGCGTTATCATAGATACGGTCGAAATCGAGGGAGTCTGTGTAGAGTACGGTCTTACGATGTCTGAGCACGACATTGTATCTGGCACGCGCTATCTGCTCATTGCCGTCATAGTAGGCGTAGTCGCTGAAAAGTGAGAGTGTATCACCCTGATACATCTTCACATTCCCAAAAGCCTCGAAGGAGTTGGAGGCCTCATAGAAGTAGGCGCTGTCGCAATAGAGCCGTGCCCCCTGATGGGTGAAGTGGACCTTGCCGTTGAGGATGGTGGCATCGGCATTGAGGCGCTGGTCGTAGTGAAGCACATCGGCGTGGACCAGATAGACACGTGAGTCCTGGACCTTGGCTCTGCGGGCTGGGCGCTTCGTCTTCCCCTTCTGGGCATAAGTGTCGAGACTGGTATAACACACCAGCACACACAACAACGCCACCAGATATAAGAAAGACCTTCTCACTTCTTACCTCTCACCTCTCACCACTACTTAATCCACCCTTCGTATTCGAACTTACAGTCCTGATAGCCATCGTTCAGACGGGTGTAGACATTCTTGATCTTATCGACCACCCACTGATGGATACGATCGTTCTGACGACGCTGCGTCACCACGTCCTTCAGTGTCTGGAAGTCCTCAGAGATAGAAGCCTTATGACCTTCCACACGATTCTTCAACTTGGCGATGACACAGACGGTCTTGCCTCGCTGGTTGATCATTTGGAAAGCATGCGACACCTGTCCCACCTGCATCGTATCGACGACCTTTGCCACCTCTGGAGGCAGGTCCTGCATCTTGAAGCGAGAGGTGATACGACCAGACTGGTCGCTATTCGACATCAGGCCCTTGTTATTACGAGTGTCCTTATCGTCGGAGAGCATCGAGGCGGCTTCCTCGAAGGAAAACTTCTCTGCACGGATATCATCAGCGATGGAGTCGAGACGAGCCAGCGTACGCTCGACAGCCTCGTCAGGAACAATCGGCTTACGGAGAATATGACGCACGTTGACCTTGTCGCCACGCTTCTCGATGAGTTGGATGATATGGAAGCCGAACTCAGACTCCACGATCTTCGACACCTTCTTGGGATCGGTAAGATTGAAGGCCACCGAAGCGAAAGCAGGATCGAGCATACCTCGTCCAGAGAAACCTAATTCGCCACCACGACGGGCAGTACCAGGATCCTCGGAATAGAGACGGGCCAGCGTAGAGAACGAGGCGTCGCCGCGATTCACACGGTCTGTATACTCACGGAGTTCATCCTTCACTCGATTCAGTTCCTCGACAGGGATCTTAGGCGTGTTCTGGACAATCTCCACCTCCACCTCGGTAGGGATGAAAGGCAGACTGTCCTGTGGCATATCCTTGAAATAGCGGCGCACCTCAGCAGGTGTGACGGCGATATCCTCAACGAGTTTCATCTTCATCTTCTGCACCATCTGACGGTCTTTCAGTTCCTCGCGCAAGTCGTTACGAATCTGCGACAGGGGCTTATGACGATATTCTTCAAGCCGTTCGCGAGAGCCGTCGACCATCTCGAGCCAGTAGTTGATATGCTGCTCGACCTCTGGTGCCACATCAGCATCAGTCACCTCGATACTGTCGATCTGTGCCTGATGCTTGAACAGTTTCTGCACAGCGATCTGCTCAGGGATCATACAGTCAGGATCGCCATTCCACTTCATTCCTTCCATCGCAGCCTGCATACGGTATGTCTCTACGTCGGATTTGAGGATGGCCTCATCGCCCACGACCCAGATGACCTCGTCGATGACGGTGCCCATGTGTATGGAGTCACTGTCAGCAGGAATAGCGTCACTAGTTTGACTAGTAAAACTAGCATAACCACCACTATTAGTAAAGCCCGCGGCCGCCCCGAAGATGGGGAGACCTACGAGCAGGGTTATGATGTGATTTCTTGTCTTCATCAGTGTCGGTTTACTGTTTTCAATACGTCCTCATATATCTTCACAGGGTAGCGCTGACGAAGTGTTGCCACCCACTCCTGTTCTAGTGCCTGCTGAAGGTCTTCAACCACCTGACTGCGAACATCCGTATAGTCTTCAGGTTTCTTCAACTTCTTGCCATAAACGGCGTCGATGGGATAGTCCTTATTCACCTCGACAGGCTGATCGAGTGCCGTACGGAAGATCTGATGATCGACCAGACGGCTGTCACCCGGCTTGAAGAGTCCCTGCTCCACTCGGATGCGGATGATCGAGTCTGGGTTGAAGGTCTTGCGCAGCACATCAGCCCACTGGCCAAAGGGCAGGCCCTTCACGCAGCGCTTCACAGCCTTGACGTCAGCCTGGTCCTTCACGTGGTAGGCGATACCCTTGAAACGAGGCTCAGGGAAAGCATATTTCTTCTTATGAGCACGGAACCAGGCATCGAGACCAGCCTCATCCTTTGAAGCCTTCTCCCAAACCTGACGGTTGCTGATCTCATAGACCAGCAGTCCATCGTGATACTCCTTGATGAGGTATTTCATATCCGAGTCGACAGCACTCAAGGAGTCTGCGCGACAAGTCATATACTGTTCCTCTGTCATCTGACCACCTGCCACCGCACTATGGATTTTTTGATTGGCGATAGCATCACGGATGCCCTGCTGCTCGAACTGGCGGACGATCTGATCCTTGAGTTCCTCGAAAGGTTCGAGTTGCTTGCGTCCTTTCATCAGGATGATATGGTAGCCGTCTGGTCCCAAGACAGGACGGCTCACCTCTCCCGTCTGGAGCGCATAGGCAGCCTCCTCAAACTCAGGATACACCTGATTAGGACCTATCCACGCCAACTCGCCACCTTTGGCAGCACTTCGACGGTCCTGAGACACCTTATTACAGAGTTCGGCGAAGTCAGCGCCCTGTTTGATGGCCTGCCAGATGGAGTCAGCCCGCTGTGCGACAGTCTTCTGTTCCTCTGGCGTGGCCTTGGAGGAGAGACGGAGGAAGATATGTGCAGGAAGGATGAGTCCCTTTGTACCGATCTGCTCCTTCGCACGGTCATAGGCCTTGCGAGCCTCATCCAGCACCTCGGCATCGGTGGTCATCGTAGGCAGCACCTGCTGATTACGATAGATGGCAAACTCATTCTTAAAGGAGGTCAGTGTGTCAAGTCTGGCATCAACGGCTGCAGCCACCTTCATCTTATAGATGGCATAGAGGTCGGCATATTCCTCGACAGTCTTCTTGTCGATCACGCCCTCCGCATTATTCTTGTTGAAAGAATACTCGAATTCTGAACGCGTCACGTCCACGCCGTTGACCGTCATCACCACAGAGTCAGACTGAGCCTTTACCGTCAAGGCTGCCACCCACAGGGCTGCACATAAAAGAGACTTCTTCATCTTCAGTTTTCAATCTTCAATATTAATCGTTTGGTCTTGAATAGTTTGGAGCCTCACTGGTGATGGTGATATCATGCGGATGGCTCTCGTTTACACCTGCATTGGTGATACGGGTGAACTTCGCATCGTGGAGTTTCTCGATGGTAGCGGCACCACAGTAGCCCATACCAGAGCGCAGACCACCCACCATCTGATAGATCACCTCCTGAACGGTTCCCTTGTAAGGCACACGGCCAGCGATACCCTCTGGCACCAGTTTCTTCACCTCCTTCGTGTCACCCTGGAAGTAACGATCCTTCGAGCCGTGCTTCTGTTCCATGGCTTCGAGAGAGCCCATGCCACGATAACTTTTGAACTTACGACCATTGTAGATGATCGTGTCGCCAGGACTCTCCTCAGTACCAGCCACGAGCGATCCCATCATCACGCAACTGCCACCAGCGGCAAGTGCCTTGACGATATCACCTGAGTAGCGCAGACCGCCATCGGCGATGAGGGGGACACCCGTACCCTTCAGCACGCTATAGACATCGTAGATGGCACTGAGTTGGGGCACGCCCACGCCAGCCACCACACGAGTGGTACAGATAGAGCCTGGGCCGATACCCACCTTGATAGCATCAGCACCGTTGTCAACAAGCATCTTGGCAGCCTCGCCTGTAGCGACGTTACCAACGACGATATCGATTTGGGGGAACATCTTCTTGGCTTCGACCAGTTTCTCGATCACAGACTTCGAATGACCATGAGCCGTATCGATGACGATGGCATCGGCACCAGCGTCGACGAGAGCCTGCATACGATCGAGCGTATCAGCCGTCACACCCACACCTGCTGCCACACGCAGACGACCCTTCTCGTCCTTACAGGCCATCGGCTTGTCCTTGGCCTTGGTGATATCCTTATAGGTGATGAGTCCGATCAGACGGTTATCCTTGTCCACAACGGGCAGTTTCTCAATCTTATTTCTCTGCAGGATCTCTGATGCTGCCATCAGGTCTGTCTGCTGATGGGTGGTCACAAGGTGATCCTTCGACATGACCTCGTCTACAGGACGATTCAACTGGCGCTCGAAGCGGAGGTCACGGTTGGTGACGATACCTACCAGACGGTTGTCTTCGTCGACCACAGGAATACCACCGATATGATACTCCGACATGATATCGAGAGCCTGAGCCACCGTCGAGCCTAAGGGGATGGTGATAGGATCGTAGATCATACCGTTCTCAGCACGCTTCACAATGGCCACCTGACGGGCCTGGTCTTCGATAGACATATTCTTATGGATGACGCCGATACCACCTTCACGGGCGATGGCGATGGCCATCTGCGACTCTGTCACCGTATCCATAGCAGCCGTCACAAAGGGTACGTTCAACTCGATGTTGCGCGAGAAACGGGTTTTCAACTCTACTGTCTTAGGCAGTACCTCCGAATAAGCGGGAATCAACAGGACGTCGTCGAAAGTGAGGCCGTCCATCACAATCTTGTCTGCAATAAATGAAGCCATAATTTATACCTTTCTTAAAATATTGCGTGCAAAGGTACAAAAAAAGATTGAACATTGAACATTGAAGATTGAAGAATTTATATAGACTTGTTATTTTTTAACTTTCAATCTTCAATTTTCAATGTTCAATATCGTTTAGTTCGCCATTTCCGAGAGGAACTTGATCCTCACCAGTCTGATCTCATCCTCCGAGTATTCGTCGCCCAACTCCTTCTGGGCCACACTCAGGCGGTCTGTATCCGACTCACAGAAATAGTCGTAGATATCGTCGACATGATCTTCGTCCATCACCTCGTCGAGGAAGTAGTCGATATTCAGTTTAGTACCGCTGTAGACGATTGCCTCCACCTCGTCGAGCAGTTCCTCGAACTCAATGCCCTGAGCAGCAGCGATGTCGTCGAGGGCGATCTGACGGTCAATGCTCTGGATGATCTTCACCTTCAGCATCGACTTCTTCGCCACCGTACGGACGCGCATGTCCACCTGACGCTCTATCTCGTTCTCTTCACAGTAGTTCTTGATCAGGTCGACGAACTCCTTGGCATAGGGCTGTTTCACCTTGCCCTCTCCCACCCCTTGGATGTTCTTCAGTTCCTCGAGGGTGATAGGATAGTCGGTGGCCATCTGCTCGAGCGACACATCCTGGAAGATGACGTATGGCGGACGCTCCAGCCGCTTCGACACCTTCTTGCGCAGTTCGCGCAACATCGCACTCAGCGTGGGGTCGAGGGCACTGATGCCACCCTCCTGGTCTGGGATCTCGTCGTCGCCATTGAACTCTGTGTCCTTCACGATCATGAACGAGTGGGGCGACTTCAGGAACTTCTTTCCTGCGGCCGTCACCTTCAGCAGTCCGTAGTTCTCCACCTCCTTCAGCAGATAGCCTGCGATGAGGGCCTGACGGATCACAGGATTCCAGATCTTCTCATCATCGTCGGCACCTGCGCCGAAATTCTCAAAGTCCTCATGGTGATGGGCCAGTATCTCGTCTGTCTCCTTGCCTGTGATGAAGTCGATGACGTAGTCGGCACGGAAGTTCTCCTTGATCTCAAGGATAGACTTCAAGACAATCACCAACTGGTCTTTCGCCTCGATCTCTGTCTTCGGATGCAGACAGTTGTCACAGTTGCCGCAGTTGTCCTTGGGATAGGTCTCGCCGAAGTAGTGTAGCAGCATCTTCCTGCGGCAGATGGAGGTCTCCGCATAGGCAGCCGTCTCTACGAGCAACTGGCGGCCGATATCCTGTTCTGCCACAGGCTTACCCTCCATGAACTTATCCAGTTTCTGGAGGTCCTTGTTCGAGTAGAAGGCGATACATAAGCCCTCGCCACCGTCACGGCCAGCGCGACCTGTCTCCTGATAGTAGCCTTCCAGCGACTTGGGAATATCATAATGTATCACGAAGCGCACATCAGGCTTGTCGATACCCATGCCAAAGGCGATAGTAGCCACGATTACGTCGATATTCTCCATCAGGAAGTCATCCTGCGTCTGGGTTCGTGTACCAGAGTCCAAGCCTGCATGATAGGCGGCCGCCTTGATGTCGTTGGCCTGGAGCACAGCCGCCAGTTCCTCCACCTTCTTACGCGACAGACAGTAGATGATACCGCTCTTGCCTGGATGCTGTTTGATGAACTTGATGATATCCTTGTCCACATCCTTCGTCTTGGCACGCACCTCGTAATAGAGGTTCGGACGGTTGAACGAACTCTTGAACTCCTTCGCCTCAGTCATGCCCAGGTTCTTCTTGATGTCAGTGCGCACCTTGTCTGTGGCTGTGGCCGTCAGTGCGATGATGGGCGCCTTGCCGATCTCGTTGACGATAGGAAGGATACGACGGTACTCAGGGCGGAAGTCATGTCCCCACTCTGAGATACAGTGGGCCTCGTCGACGGCATAGAACGAGATCTTCACCGTCTTCAGGAACTCCACATTGTCCTCCTTCGTCAACGACTCAGGGGCGACGTAAAGCAGTTTGGTCCGACCTGAGAGGATGTCTGTCTTCACCTGATCGATAGCGGCCTTGTTCAACGAAGAGTTCAGATAGTGGGCCGTCCCCTCGTGCTCACTGAGGTTTGAGATGACGTCCACCTGATTCTTCATCAGGGCAATCAAGGGCGAGATGACAATGGCTGTACCATCCATCAGTAGCGAGGGCAGTTGATAACACAGCGACTTTCCACCACCTGTGGGCATGAGCACGAACGTGTCGTTGCCGTCCATCAGGTTCTGGATGATACGCTCCTGGTCTCCCTTGAACTTGTCGAAACCGAAGTATTTCTTCAGGGCTTCAGTCAGATTTATCTTTTCGCTCATATAGTTTAGTTATTAGGCTTTTCTCTATCACATTCGCGACTTTGCCAACTGCTCACGCACGTAGTCGGCTGTCACTTCAAATTTCTTTACTTTCTGCGAGGGTATGGAGTACATGGCCTCCATCATCACATTCTCTACGATGGATCGCAGACCACGGGCTCCGAGTTTGAATTCTATAGCCTTCTCCACAATCGTATCGAGAGCCTCCTGGGTGAACTCCAGTGTCACACCATCCAACTCGAAGAGTTTCTGATATTGTTTTACAATCGAATTCTTCGGTTCCGTCAGGATCTTCTGCAGCGCAGTCTTGTCGAGCGGGTTCAGATAAGTGAGCACAGGCAGGCGGCCGATAATCTCTGGGATCATGCCGAAGGCCTTCAGGTCCTGGGGTTGTACATACTTCATCAAGTCCTTCTTGTCGATCTTCTGCACATTCTGCACGGAGTTGTATCCCACCACGTGTGTGTTCAGTCTCTGGGCGATCTTCCGCTCGATGCCGTCGAAGGCACCTCCACAGATAAAGAGGATATTCCTGGTGTCCACGTGGATATAGTCCTGATCGGGATGCTTGCGCCCACCCTTGGGCGGCACGTTCACCATCGTACCCTCCAACAGTTTCAGAAGACCCTGTTGCACACCCTCGCCACTGACGTCACGGGTGATGGAGGGATTGTCTCCCTTACGGGCTATCTTATCGATCTCGTCGATGAAGACGATACCCTCCTGGGCACGCTCCACATTATAGTCAGCCACCTGGAGCAGACGGGTGAGGATGCTCTCCACGTCTTCGCCCACATAGCCAGCCTCCGTGAGCACCGTCGCGTCGACGATGGTGAAGGGCACGTCGAGCATCTTGGCGATAGTCCGCGCCAGCAGGGTCTTACCCGTTCCTGTCGAGCCCACCATGATGATGTTCGACTTCTCGATCTCCACCCCGTCCTTGTCTGGGGCCTGGTTGAGTCGCTTATAGTGGTTGTACACTGCAACGGAGAGATAGCGTTTCGCCTCGTCCTGGCCGACCACGTAATCGTCGAGGTAGGCCTTGATCTCCTTCGGCTTGGGCACCTTGCCCTGCTTCTTTCCCCCAGCAGTAGTGGCACCGCCGTTCGTGGCGGGCATATTCTCCTGCACAATGCGATAGGCCTGCTGGGCACAGTCCTCACAGATATAGCCGTTGAGTCCTGTGATCAGCAGTCTTACTTCCCTTTCGCTCCGTCCGCAGAAACTACATTCTTTTCTCAGTTTTGCCATATATACGTTTTACTGCTTCCTGCTCAGCACCGTATCGATCATGCCGTAGGCCTTGGCCTCCTCGGCGGTCATCCAGTAGTTACGGTCTGAGTCGGCATACACCTTGTCGTAGGGGGTATGCGAGTGTTCTGAAATGATGGTGTAGAGTTCCTTCTTGAACTTCAGGATCTCCTTGGCCTCGATCTCGATATCTGAGGCCTGTCCCTGCACGCCTCCGAGAGGCTGGTGAATCATCACGCGGCTGTGGGGCAGTGCCGAGCGCTTGCCCTCCTTGCCTGCCACGAGCAGCACGGCTCCCATCGAGGCGGCCATGCCTGTACAGATGGTGGCCACGTCGCTGGAGATGAACTGCATTGTGTCGTAGATACCCAGTCCTGCGGTCACGCTGCCGCCAGGCGAGTTGATGTAGATCGAGATGTCCTTGCCTGAGTCTACCGAGTCGAGGTAGAGCAACTGTGCCTGCAGCGTGTTGGCGGTATAGTCGTCAATCTGCGTGCCGAGGAAGATGATACGGTCCATCATCAGCCTCGAGAACACATCCATCTGCGTCACATTCAACTGGCGCTCCTCGAGGATATAGGGGTTCAGATACTGGGCCTGAGCCTTCATCACTTCGTCTACCGTGAGTCCGTCCATGCCTAAATGGCGGACTGCATACTTTCTAAAATCGTTTCTATCGTTCATATTCTAATATCATTTTAAACAAAAAAGAGCGGTTACCGACCTTTTTCACTTGTGTTTGGGACACAAAGTTACATAAAAAAGTCGATAACCGCCCTAAATAAGTGGTTATTTTTTCCTAAAAATACTTATTTTTCTTGCATCGTCTTGTTAAAGTCCTCCAAACTGACCTCTTTCTTCGTCAGTTTGACGACAGTTTTGAGCGTCTCGACGAGTTTCTGGTCTACGGCGCGATCCACAAATCCGTCGATGTTCTCACGCTTCTTCAACTGCTCGGCGGCATAGTTCTCCAGCACGTCGTCAGGCACGTTCGACATACCGTACTGAGCGAACTGCTGACGGATGGCATCCTTGGCGACGGCCTTCACGTCGGCATCCTCCACCTTGATCTGGTTGGCAGCCACGAGTTGCTCCTTGATCAGGTGCCACTTCAGTTCCTTGATGCTGCCCTCGAAGTTCTTCTCCACGTAGTCGGCATCCTTGTCCTTGTTGTTCTGCAGCATCACGCGCTTCAGCAGGGCCTCTGGGAAGGCCACCTCGCCCACCTTCTTCTCCATGTAGGCGCGCAGGTCGATCAGGAACTTATAGTCGCTGTTGCCCTGCAACTGTGGCTTGATGGTCTCTGCGATCTTCTCACGGAAGGCCTTCTCGTCCTTCACCGTTCCCTCGCCGAACACACGGTCGAAGAGTTGCTGGTTCACTTCTGCTGGCTGGAAGTGGCGGATCTCGTTGATCTGATAACTGAAGTCGCTGTCCAGGTCTTTCACCTGCTCCTTGTCCACTTTAAGCAAGGCAGCAACCTCGGCGTCGTTGTCAGGATAGGCCTTCTTGGGGTTGAAGGTAATCACGTCACCCTTCTTTGCTCCGTCGAAGAGTTTGCGCTGCTTGTCCTCCTTGATATAGGCGGGCATAATCATTGCAGCCTCGTTGCTGAGGCCGTCTTCCTTCGTGTTACCCTTCTGGTCGAGTTCGCGCAGGGCACCTGTCAGCGTATCGTTGCCGCTGAAGGTCTCGGCATCCTTGAATTCACCAGCCTGCGAAGCGTACATCTGCACCTGGTCGTCGATGAGTTTGTCGTCTACCTTGATATCATAATAGGTCAACTTGTCCTTGTCTGTCAGTTCGGCCTTCATCTCAGGAGCGACGGCAATGTCGAACACGAACTCCAGGTCGCCTTCCTTCTCGAAGTCCTGGGGTTTCTGCTTCTCCTGGTTCGGCAGGGGCTCGCCCAGCATCTGTATCTTGTTCTCCTGGATATAGCCATAGAGTTTCTCACTGATCAGGCGGTTCACCTCGTCCACCTTCGCGGCGGTACCATACTGACGCTTAATCATTCCCATGGGCACCTGGCCAGGACGGAACCCAGGCACCTGGGCCTTCTTACGATAGTCTTTCAGTGTCTTCTCTACCTTCTCCTGATAGTCTGCGGGCTCGATGACCATAGTCATGACGCCATTGATTTTATCAGGGCAATCAAATGTAATTTTCATCTTTCTTTATACCTTATATATTAATATATTCAAATTATGGGGTGCAAAAGTACTAATTTTTTAGTTTACACTTTACGGTTTACGGTTTACAGACGATTACTTTTATAGATAATTAACTATAAATAGGAGCCTTTAGAACATTTCATCTGTAAACTGTAAACCGTAAACTACATCTCTCCCTCTTCTTTCGCCTTGCGCTCCTCTTCGAGCAGTTGGAAGTCCTTCTGGCGTAGCACGAACGAGTCGGTGAGGTATTTCTCGCGCACAATCTTGTTCTGTGCCAGTTCCTCAGGCGAGCCCTGGAAGAGGATGCGCCCCTCGAAGAGCAGATAGGCACGGTTCGTGATACAGAGCGTATCCTCCACGTTGTGGTCAGTGATGAGGATGCCGATATTTCGGTCCTTCAGTTTCCACACGATGAACTGGATATCCTCCACGGCGATGGGGTCGACGCCCGCAAAGGGCTCGTCGAGCATGATGAACTTAGGCTCGATGGCCAGGCAACGGGCGATTTCCGTCCTTCGGCGCTCACCGCCCGACAACTGGTCACCCTTGTTCTTGCGCACCTTGCCCAGACGGAACTCCTTGATCAGTTCCTCCAGTTTCTGCAGTTGGTAGTCGCGCGGCTTGCCCGTCATCTCGAGCACAGAGAGGATATTGTCCTCGACACTCATCTTACGGAACACGCTCGCCTCCTGCGCCAGATAGCCGATGCCCGCACGCGCACGCTTATACACAGGGTAGTTCGTCACCTCCTCGTTGCCCAGGTAGATATGCCCTCCGTTGGGCACAATCAGACCCGTGGTCATATAGAAAGAGGTGGTCTTGCCGGCACCGTTAGGGCCCAGCAGACCCACGATCTCACCCTGCTTCACGTCGAAACTCACGTCGTTCACCACCGTACGTTTACCATACCGTTTCACGAGACCTTCCGTCCGCAGCACCAGCCGCTCCTCTTGCTGATTTTTTTCCATATCGGCTGCAAAATTACAAAAAAACTGTCAACTATCGCCAACAACGGTCATCTTTTTACTTTTTTTCTCACACTTACCAGATCTCGATGCGGTTCTCAGGCCTGACGAATCCCTTGCCGCCAGTGATGCCGAAGAGACGGTAGAACTCGTCCATCAGGTACACGTTGCCGTTGACACGGATGGAATGGATGGAATGTTCATCATCGTTGAACTCCCTGAAAGTCTCGTCACTGAAGTTCGCCATCCAGCCAGTTTCTTCTGGAGCGCCTCCTTGTCGGCTCCTGCCTGAGCATTGTCGAAGGCAGCCTTCAGCCGCGCCAGCACCTCGTCCCCCTCCGTCCTGTCGGCGAGCGACTTCTGGAACTCGGTCCGTATTTTCGCCTGTTCGGCGATGGGTCCGTTCGAGTCCTCGCCCTTCTTCAGCGGGTTGGTCTCAAGCCATCCGCCAACGGCAAACTGGTAAAAGTCGTCGCCGGCATAAGTGCTCAGATCCCAATACGAAGCGAACTCCGACGGCTCCACGATGTTTTCCCATACGCCGGCAGGCTCTTCGCCGCCAGAGGGGTTGTCGGCCACACCCATGTCTGCGGTACACGACGCCACGAGAAGACCAGCCGTCAGTACGAGGGCAGCCATCCAGAAGTTCATTTTTACCATTCTCATTATTCCTATCATCAGTTAATTGATTTTTCTATTCAGGTGCAAAGATACGAAAATAAATTCATACCGCCAAATTATTCTCTGTATTTTTACATGACAAACCAAAAAGGACAAAGCAGAATTACAAATTACAGATTACAGTTTCAAAACGGGATGGTGGTTGAGCAGAATGATGATAAAAGCAAATAAACGTTAAATAAGTTTTTATATTTATATATAAAATATTATATATAAATATAAACTTTCATATCTCATAGCACAAGAGGAACGCATAAAAAAACTGTAATCTGTAATTTGTAATGGACAGGGCAAGACAGAAACGCCATATTCACACACAACAACACCACACGATAAACATTGACATAACCAGGCATGCCGATAATACGCAGACAGCCGCCACGCGCAACGGGCTCTATCAGGATGGTGCGTGCAAGATATCTGCACCATATAGCGCAAGGCATTAGCATGAAGCACGGAAGGCATTGCAACGAGATACGGAAGGCATTAGGATGAGGCGCGGAAGGCATTAGAATGGCTATCGAGGCGGAAAGACACGGCAAAACGGCGGTGCGTGATAAATCAAATTTATAAATTTTAACAAAGAAAATTATTTAACAATTTGGCCAAAAGGAAAATTTTTTGTACCTTTGTGGCAGAATTACGAAGCAAATGACTAAGACGATTTACACATCCCTCATCCTGACGCTCCTGATGCTGACGGCTACGCCTTGCCTAAAGGCGCAGCAGACGACACAGGCGACGCAGCAGGCGCTGGTGATCAACGAGATCATGCAGTCGAACATCGACTGTATCATGGACGACAAGAAGGAGTTTCCTGACTCGTGGGTGGAACTGTACAACAACAGCGACGGCGCCATCCAACTGAAGGGCTACCGCCTGGGGATCACCACCGTGGCCGACGACGCCTACCAACTGCCCTCCAGGAACATCCAGCCCAGGGGACGGCTGCTGGTATACTGCGACAGGGAGAAGACAGGCCTGCACACGGACTTCAGACTGGAGTCGGGCAAGGGCTGCAACGTGTACCTCTTCAAGGGAGAGACGGTGACAGACAGTCTGCCGGCTCCGCTGAAGAAGATGCCGGCTCCGAACATCGCCTACGGACGGGAGACGGACGGCGGCAGCCTGTGGGGCTACCAACTGAAGGCCTCGCCAGGGGAGAAGAACGACGGTGGCATCTGCGATCACGACCACGTGCTGGGCGACGTCGTGTTCAGCGAGAAAGGCCGCGCCACGGCGGGTCCGCTCCGTCTGCAACTGACGCTCAGCCTGCCCCAGGGGAGTCCCGAGGGCACGGAGATCAGATACACCACTGACGGCAAGGAGCCTACGGCCACCAGCCGCCTCTACACGGCGCCCATCAACATCGCCAGATCGACCGTGGTGCGAGCCAGACTGTTCTGCGAGGGATGGCTCTCACCCGTGAGCACCGCCGAGTCGTATATCAGCCACGGACGGGAGATCACGCTCCCCGTGGTCTCCATCGCCATCGACAAGGACTACCTGGACGACGCGAAGATCGGCATCTACGCCAACAACAACGGCAGCAAGCGGAACGACTGGCGACGGCCCATGAACATCGAGTTCTTCTTCAACCCTGAAGCAGACAGCGACCTGAACCAACTCTGCGAGACGCGCATCGCCGGCGGTGCCACGCGCAGTGCGGCGCTCAAAACCATGGCCATCTATGCCCACAAACGCTTCGGCACCAAGCGCTTCGACTACGAGTTCTTCCCAGACCAGAAGCCAGGACTGACGGACTTCAAGTCGCTGCTGCTGCGCAATGCGGGCAACGACTTCGACTACCTCTACATGCGCGACGCCATCATCCAGCGAACAATGGTCAGGCATACCGACCTCGACTGGCAGGCCTGGCAACCCGCCATCGTCTACATCAACGGCACCTACCGCGGCATGCTCAACATCCGCGAACGCAGCAACGAGGACAACATCTACACCAACTATGGCGGGCTGGAGGACATCGACATGGTAGAGAACTGGGACCAACTGAAGGCGGGCACTTGGGACAACTACAACGCCTTCAAGGCCTTCTACAAACAGCACGGACACACCAGGGCGGAGTTCGAACAGTGGATGGACTGCTCGGTGTTTATGGACCTGATGATCACCAACCTCTACTTCTGCAACCTCGACTTCCCTGGCAACAACATCGTGATGTGGCGCCCCAGGACTGAGGACGGACGCTGGCGGTGGCTGATCAAGGATACCGACTTCGGACTCGGACTCTACGACCGCGACGTGGAGTACAATATCGTGGAGTGGATCTACAACCCCAACTACGACAAGGACAACAGTTGGGGCAACTTGTCGGCCGCCACCCAACTTTTCAGGCGGCTGACGGACGACGACGACTTCAGGCGCGAGTTCATCGACAGATGCTATATCTACATGGGCGACTTCATGAACGACCAGGGCGTCAGCGAGGTATGGGACCCGATGTACGAGATGATCAAGGCCGAATATCCTCACCACCGCGCTCTCTTCAACCGCTGGTGGCCCAACTACACCACCGAACTGGAGAACGCCCACGCCTGGCTCAGAAGGCGCACACCCGTGTTCAGCAGGCATCTGGCCGAATATTATGACCTCGGCAAGCCCGTGACAATGACCGTCAACACCGCCCTGAAGAACGCCGCAGAGGGACACTTCCGCTTCAACGGCGTCAGCCTCTCGAAAGGCACATTCAACGGGCACTTCCTCACAGGGCGGCACATCACCCTCGAGCCTGGCGAAGAGTCGACCCTCAACGTGACGGGCTGGAGGACGATCGTCAACGGAGCATCACAGGAGCACCCAGGAGCCAGGCTGGAGATGGATGTGCCTGAGTGCAACAGCCTCATCGTCAGCGCCCTGCTCGACGGAGAGACCAGCATCGGCACCCTCCGCACTGACACAGGCAGCCACGACGTCTACGACCTGAGCGGACGGAAGGTGCGCACTGGCACCACCTCGCTCGAGGGCCTGCCCAGCGGCATCTACATCGTAGGCGGAAGGAAGGTGGTCAAATAAACCATGTTTATTTTGGCAGTGTCAGAAAAATGTTGTACCTTTGCAGCCGATATCACAGAGACGAACAATGAAGAAGATCATATTCCTCGTGTGCATAGCGCTGCTGGCCGCCTGCCACAAAGATGACGACAACGACAAACAGGAAGACCTCCCTGGACGCACAGTGCTCGTATACATGTCTGGAGAGAACTCGCTCTCTTACACCGCCCCCGTAGACCTGCAAGAGATGAAGGAGGGCTCGAAGAAGATCGGCAAGAACGACAATCTGCTCGTGTACTACGACCGCAGGCAGACGGGCGAACTGCCCTGGCTAGGGCGCATCAAGGACGGCATCATCATCGACTCCGTCTCCGTCGCTGACATGAACATCAGCAACGTGGACCCCCCTGCCAGCGACCCACACGTGATGGAAGACGTGCTCAAATACGCCTACAGCCACTACCCTGCCCTCGACGGCTACGGACTCGTGCTCTGGGGGCACTGCAACGGATGGGTGCTGGAAGACTCTATCGCCTACACCAGAGCCTGGGGCATCGACGACGGGCGCGACCAGCCTGGCGGACCAGGAAGGGTGCTCATCAACATTCCCACCATCCGCCGCGTGCTGGAGAAACAGCCACACCTCGACTTCATCTTCGCTGACTGCTGCCTCTTCATGTGCATGGAGTCGGTCTACGAACTGCGCGAGGTGGCGGACTACATCATCGGACCGCCTGCGGAGATACCCACTGACGGCGCACCCTACGCCACGATGGTGCCTGCCATGTTCGACCGCGACGACTTCGCCACCAAGATGGTCGAAAACTACTACGAGGACTACGAGCACGACCTGCTGCTCACGGCGGTGGAGACCAAGGGGATGGACGAACTGGCCGAGGCCACGCGCAACGTGCTGGAGGCCATCTACGACAGACTCGACACAGAATATCCTGACGTGAGCGGACTTATACATTATTACTATGACTCGACGAACGACGGCACCTTCAAGTCGTGGGCGGCGACCTACCACGACGCAGGCGACTTCATCATGAGATACGCCACTGACGAGGAGTATCGGACCTGGAAGGAGGCGCTGGACAACGTGATAGTGGCAAAGACCTACGCGGAGTGGTGGACGACGGACAAGAACTGGAATCCATACTACACCGACTTCACGATGTCGCCAGAGAGGGCCCACGGACTGTCGATGTTCATACGACAAGACCCTATTTCGTACTACTACCAACGCAGGAACCCTGAACTCGAGAGATTCCTGTGGTACTATGCCGTGTGGGAAAGGCCAACGACGGAATGACGGAAAAGGTAAAAAAGTGAAAAGGTGAAGAGGTGAAAGGGTGAAAAAATGATAATACTGAAATGCCTGGCGACACTGGGACGCTACCTGATGCTGATGGGACGGACTTTCTCCGTGCCTGAACGTATGCGCATGTTCCTCAAACAGTATGTCAAGGAGATGGCGCAACTGGGTGTGAACTCCATCGGCATCGTGCTGCTCATCTCGTTCTTCATCGGAGCTGTGATCTGCATCCAGATGAAACTCAACATCCAGAGCCCCTGGATGCCCAGATGGGTGTCAGGGTATACCACGCGAGAAATCCTGCTGCTGGAGTTTTCCAGTTCGATCATGTGTCTGATACTGGCAGGAAAGGTGGGGTCGAACATCGCCTCGGAGATCGGCACCATGCGCGTCACACAGCAGATCGACGCCCTCGAGATCATGGGCGTGAACTCCGCCTGCTACCTCATACTGCCGAAGATCATGGGCATGCTCACAATCATGCCCTTCCTCGTGATCTTCTCCTCGGCAACGGGCATCCTCGGCGCTTATGCCACTGCCTACATAGGGCACGTGCTACCGCCTGACGACCTGACACTCGGCCTGCAACACTCGTTCAAACCCTGGTTCATGTGGATGTCAATCATCAAGAGCCAGTTCTTCGCCTTCATCATCTCGAGCGTGCCCGCCTTCTGCGGATACACCGTCGAGGGAGGCTCGGTGAACGTGGGCAAGGCCTCGACAGACGCCGTCGTCACGTCGAGCGTGCTCATCCTATTCAGTGATGTCTTCCTGACACAACTCTTGAGTTGATGGTTTACAGTTTACAGTTTACGGTTTACAGACATGATTGAAGTAAAAGACCTTTGCAAGAGTTTCGACGGGCGGGAGGTGCTGAAAGACATCAGCACGGTGTTCGAGGACGGCAAGACGAACCTGATCATCGGCCAGAGCGGATCGGGCAAGACGGTGCTCATGAAGAACCTCGTGGGACTGCTCGACCCCACCAGCGGACAGGTGCTTTACGACGGGCGCGACTTCGTGCAGATGTCGAAGCACGAGAAGGTGAGGATGCGCCGCGAGATGGGCATGATCTTCCAGAGTGCTGCCCTCTTCGACTCACTGACGGTGCTGGAGAACGTGATGTTCCCACTCGACATGTTCTCGACGATGAACCTCAGGGAGCGCACCCAACGGGCCATGGACTGTCTGGACCGCGTGAACCTGCACGGGGCGGAGGAGAAGTTCCCTGGCGAGATATCTGGCGGCATGCAGAAGCGTGTGGCCATCGCAAGAGCCATTGCCCTGAATCCTAAATACCTGTTCTGCGACGAGCCCAACTCAGGCCTCGACCCCAAGACGTCGCTCGTGATCGATGACCTGCTGCAGGGCATCACCAAGGAATTCAACATCACCACCATCATCAATACCCACGACATGAACTCGGTGATGGGTATTGGCGAGAACATCATCTTCATCTATGAAGGACACAAGGAATGGCAGGGGGTGAGCAGTGAGATCATGCACTCGACGAACACCCGTCTGACGGACTTCATCTTCGCCAGCGACCTGCTGAAGAACATGCGGCAATTGGTCTTAAAGAGTGAAGAATGAAGAATCGGCCTGCTTCGTATCACCGAGGTCAGAGTGGCGGTAGCAAATTCTTCACTCTTCATTCTTCACTTTTTACAATTCGGAAGCCGTAGTCGAGGAGGATGGCGGATTCAGTGAAGCGTGTGCGTAATGAGCGGCTGTTGAGCAGGACGCAGTAGAGCGTGCGGCCATTGCGCGTGGCAGCAGAGGCGAGACAGTAGCCAGCCTGACGGGTGTAGCCCGTCTTCACACCCAGACAACCCTCGTAGGTCGACAGCAGTTGATTCGTATTATAGCAGTCCATGTGGCGCCCGTCTGTCATCGGCACCTTCCGTTCGACAGTGCCCACGATGGCGGCAAAGAGGCTGTCGCGCATCGCATAGCGCGCCAGACGGACCAGGTCGCTCGCCGTACTGTAGTTGTCAGGGGCAGGCATGCCGTTGGGATTGGCGAAGTGGGTGCTGGTCATACCCAGGTATTCAGCCTTCTCGTTCATCATCTCACAGAAGCGGATGGTGTCGCCGCCAATATGTCTGGCCAGGGCGTAGGCCGCGTCGTTGTCGCTCTGCAGCATCATTTCGTAGAGCAGGTCGCCCAGCAGGTAACCCTCCCCCAGCCGCACACGCGAGTCCCTGCAGATGAAGTCGGCGTCTGTGATGTTGACGGTATCTGTCAGCGTGCCGTTCTCGATGGCCAGCAGACAAGTCATCATCTTCGTGAGCGAGGCCATGAAGCGCGGCTCGTTGGCATAGCGCTGGCTGATGACGCAGCCCGTGGAGTCGTCGATGAGCATCCAGGCGTCAGCAGAGAGGGCGGCCAACTGTTCCCAGCCTTCTGCCGAGTCAGGGTCGAGGATGGTGCGAAGGGTGGTGCTGTCGATGGTATTGATACGCTCCAGGCGCAGTTGTTCTGGGGTGAGGGCGACGCGACTGCCTGCCGAGTCGCCCATCTGACAGGAGACAACGGCGACGAGGAGGGCGAACAGACCAGCCCATCTGAAAAGATGTGTTCGTGTCATATTCTTCGTTTTTTCGCGACAAAGTTAGTGAAAAAGTTGCAAATATCTGCGGGATTATGTACTTTTGCAACATAGTTTAAGAAATGCGGAAAGTCAAGAACAGCGAACTGCTGCTTTCCTACATCAGGGAAGGTCGCACGATGAGCCAGCGCGAGAAGTTGTGGCTCATCGTCAGTCTGTCCATCCCCTCCATCCTGGCACAGATTTCCGCCACCGTGATGTTCTTCATCGACGCCTCGATGGTGGGACATCTGGGAGCGAAGGCCTCTGCCGCCATCGGACTGGTGGAGACGACGGGCTGGCTCATGGGTGGCCTGTCGCACGCTGCCTCCCTGGGATTCTCCGTCCAGGTGGCGCATTTCATTGGCGCCAACGACTTAGAGGCGGCCAGGCGCGTGTTGCGACAGTCGCTGGTGTGCTGTCTGCTGTGGGCACTGACAATGTCGCTCATCTGTGTCCTCATCAGCGGTCCCCTGCCCTACTGGCTGGGCGGCTCTGAGGAGATCGCTGGCGACGCCTCGCTCTACTTCATGGTCATCGGCGTCTGCGGCATCTTCTTCCAGATGGAGGGACTGGCAGGCTCGATGCTCAAGTGCTCTGGCAACATGAAGATCCCCTCGATACTCAATATCGGCATGTGCGTGATGGACGTGGTGTTCAACTACCTGTTCATCTATACGCTCGGCATGGGTGTCGTTGGCGCTGCGATGGGGACAGGAGTCGCAGAACTGATCACAGCAGCACTGATGCTCTACTTCCTGCTGGCCAAGTCGTCGATGCTCTCGCTTTATCGGAGGCGCGGTGACACGGAAGAACGGGGGTATGAGAATAGTTCAAACGCAGAGAGTAATCTCGCACCACCGCACCACCGCACCACCGCACCTGCGAAATCCTTCCGCCCTACCTCCGACGTTGTCTCGACGGCCATCAAGATTGGTGCGCCCATGGGTCTCCAGCACCTCCTGATGGGGTCGGCACAGATCATCAGCACGCTGATCGTGGCACCCTTAGGCACCATCGCCATTGCTGCCCACTCGCTGGCCATCACGGTGGAGAGCCTCTGCTATATGCCTGGCTACGGCATCGCCGAGGCCGCCACCACGCTCGTAGGACAAGGAATCGGCGCTGGACAGCGACTGCTCACGCGCTCTTTTGCCCGTATGTCTGTAGGGCTGGGCATTGGCGTGATGACCTTCATGGGTGTGCTGATGTGGATCTTCGCGCCTGAACTGATGGCGCTGATGTCGCCTGTCGAGGAGGTGATCACACAGGGTATTCAGGTGCTGCGCATCGAGGCTTGGGCAGAGCCTATGTTCGCTGCAGCCATCGTGACCAACGGTGTGTTCATAGGTGCTGGCGACACGCTCATACCAGCCATCATGAGCCTCTGCTCGATGTGGGCCGTCAGACTGACACTGGCCGCCACCCTCGCACCAAGATACGGCCTGAAGGGCGTCTGGACGGCCATGGCCATCGAACTCACCTTCAGGGGCAGCATCTTCCTGACCAGACTGTTCAAAGGCGGCTGGGCGGAGAAACTGCGCGTGAAAAAGGAATCATAACGTTCTTCTCAAATCTCAAAACTCAAATCTCAAACCTCAAACCACAAAAAAGCCGCTCAAGGGTCATCAACGACTCGAGAACGGCACCAACAATCTATGAATAACTAAAAACCTTTTTTCTAAGAAAAACGGAGTGTCACCACTGCGTCTGTTATCCTTACTTGCAATCCTTTTCCTAACACCTTAGAAATACCTATTGCCAATCAAAAATTATAAACCTAAAACCTAAATCTAACTAACAATTAACTCTAACTAACTATAACTAACTAAAAAACCTGTTTCAATCTTTACCTTAACTAATACCTCTGTATAGTATCTATTGAAGATCTTTTGTCTTTTGACACTGCAAAGGTACGACGATTTCCGAAACTGGCAATGGATTGATGACTCTTTTCCTCAAAAAAGAGCCTTTCTTTTGACATAAATCAATCGATTGTGTGCGAACACACCCAGTTTGTGTGCGAAAACAACACGTTTTAACACTTAAAGCGCCTCAGCCACTTTGTTCGTCAGGTCGACGAACTCCTGAATGGAGAGTTGTTCAGGTCGGCGGGTGAGAAGTGAGGCGTGAAGCGTGAAGAATGAAGAATCTGCAGGCAACATTTGCTTGAGGGATACGCGCAGCATCTTCCGTCGCTGCCCAAAGACCGTCTTGACGACACGTCGGAACAAGGACTCGTCGCACCCCAGGTCTGTCACCTCGTTGCGCGTCATACGGATAACGGCACTCTGTACCTTGGGCGGCGGATTGAAGACACCAGGCTCGACAGTGAAGAGATACTCGACATGATACCAGGCTTGAATGAGGACGGAGAGGATGCCATACTGCTTGTTGCCTGGCTGCGAGGCCATGCGCAGGGCTACCTCGTGCTGAATCATCCCTGTGCAACAAGGTATCAGGTCCTTATTGTCGAGCATCTTGAAGAAGATCTGCGAGGAGATGTCGTAGGGATAGTTGCCAGTCAGGACGAAAGGCTGGCCGTCGAACACCTCGTGGAGATCCATCCTCAGGAAGTCTCCACCTATTATATTATTATATAGACGTGGGAAATGCTCCTGCAGATAGGCCACCGACTCACGATCGATCTCGACCACTTTCAGCGGACGCGGCTTCTGGACCAGATACTGCGTCATCACACCCATACCTGGCCCTACCTCGAGAACGGGCAGTTCGGCAAAAGGTTCATCCACGGTGTCGGCAATGCGCCTGGCGATATCAAGGTCAGTCAGGAAGTGCTGGCCGAGATTTTTCTTGGGTCGTACTTGTTTCATGGGTGCAAAGGTACGATTAAGTGAGAAGAAAACCAAATAAAAACAAGAAAAAAGGCTGGCTGGATTCACATCCGGCCTGCCTTCATCTATGCTTTCTTTCTAAAATCTTTTGTTATTTCAGTCCTAAATTCATGTCGTTGTTCGTCTTGAAGGCCTCAGCCACAAAGACTGCAACGGCGAGGGTTACCATAAAACCTAAAACCATAACTATTACCTTTCTCTAACTTTAAAACGTTATCCTGTTTGTCTTAAAGACGATGCAAAGGTACGATTGTTTGCGTACACAGACAAGATTTTGGCAGGGAAAGGGCGAAAAACAGGCAATTCATTGACACGTATCAATTTTTATTTGTACCTTTGTCCCCATGGAAATGAAAACCATTCTCACCAATGTAGCCAAGATCATCTTCCCCATCCTGTTGGGTGGGGCCATCCTGTATTGGATGTACAGGGGTGAGGATTTCATGCGTCTGGAGCACGTGCTGACGGAGGAGATGAACTGGACGTGGATGCTGCTCTCCTTTCCATTCGGTATCCTGGCACAAATGTTCAGAGGCTGGCGATGGAAGCAGACACTCGATCCCATCGAAGACTTGTCGCCAACCACAACCAAGCAGGAGCCTTCCAGACAGAAGGTCCGGGCCCGCAGTGCTACTTGCATACATGCCGTATTCATCTCTTATGCCGCTAGTCTGGTCATTCCCCGCATTGGTGAGTTCTCCCGCTGTGCCGTCTTGAAACGATTCGACGGGGTATCGTTCAGCAAGGCATTAGGTACGGTGGTGACAGAACGGGCCGTTGATACCCTGATCGTGATGCTCTATTCAGGGGTTATCCTACTGATAGAGATGAGCGTATTCGGTACGTTCTTCCAGAAAACAGGCACCTCGCTCGACTATATCCTGGAGGGGTTCTCCCTGACGGGATGGCTGGTGACGGCCATCTGTGCTGTGGCTGTCCTCATTCTGCTGCATCTGTTGTTGAAGAACTTCTCTATATATAATAAGGTGAAGATGACGATGAGTGGTATCTGGGAGGGTGTACTCTCGTTACGGGGCATCAAAAACCTGCCGCTCTACCTCTTTTTCTCCATCGGCATCTGGGTGATGTATTTCCTGCATTATTACCTGACCTTCTTCTGCTTTGACTTCACGGCGAATCTCGGTATCGGCTGTGCACTGGTATCCTTTGTCGTGGCCAACTTTGCTGTCATCGTGCCGACACCTAATGGTGCAGGTCCCTGGCATTTCGCCATCAAGACGATGCTCATCCTCTATGGCGTGGCTGATGAACAGGCCCTCTGGTTTGTGCTCATCGTTCATACCGTCCAGACGATGCTCGTCGTCGCCTTGGGTATCTATGCCTGGGCTGCTTTGTCTTTTTCGAAGAGGATTTCGAGGAAGGAGGAACGAGGAACGAGGAAGGAGATTACTTCTGGAGCAGATTTCTGAATTAAGGATTATAAAACAATGAATGATTTCTTTTATAAAAAAGTAGATGCGTATCATCTAGCCAAAGAATATGTTCTGTACGTGTATTCACTATTGAAGAACTATCCTCAACACGAGAATCATGCATTATGCGACCAAATACGACGTGCTGCAATTTCAATCCCATCGAACATTGCTGAAGGTTTAGGACGTACGGCTGTTAAAGAAAGAATACATTTTCTGGAAATCGCCTTTGGTTCTTTGGCAGAGGTATCCTGCCAGTTAGATATTTCTGAAGCATTAGGCTATATAACAGCAGAAGAACTCGAAGAAGCAGAAATAAAAGCAGAACGCTTATCAAAAGTCATGTCGGGATTAAAAAACTATCTCTCAAAAAATATTAATCCAAGGTCGTGAGGCTAAGCAGGACTTAGGTATTCTCCTTCCTCGTTCCTCCTTCCTCCTTCCTCGAAAACAAAAAAACTATGAACGAAATCAAGAATCTGAACCCAGCGTGCATCTGGAAGAACTTCTATGCACTGACACAGGTGCCCCGTCCCAGCGGGCATCTTGAGAAAATCCAGCAGTTCCTGCTCGACTTCGCCAAGGAGGCAGGCGTCGAGGCCTTCAAGGATCCTGCCGACAACATCGTGATGCGCAAGCCTGCCTCGCCAGGCATGGAGAACTGCAAGGGCGTCATCCTGCAGGCCCACATGGACATGGTGCCTCAAAAGACACCTGAGTCTACACACAACTTCGAGACCGACCCCATCCAGCCTTGGATCGACGGCGAGTGGGTGAAGGCCAAGGGAACGACCCTCGGAGCCGACAACGGTCTGGGCGTAGCAGCCATCATGGCCATTATGGAAGACAAGACCCTGAAGCACGGACCCATCGACGCCCTCATCACCGCTGACGAAGAGACGGGTATGTTTGGTGCCAACGCCCTGCCCGAAGGTGAACTTCAGGGCGATATCCTCATGAACCTCGACTCAGAGCACTGGGGTAAGTTCGTCATTGGCTCCGCAGGTGGCATCAACATCACTGCCACCCTCGATTATAAAGAGGTGGAGACGGATGAAGAAGATGCAGCCGTGAAGGTCACGGTCAAAGGACTGCGTGGCGGACACTCTGGCCTGGAGATCCATGAGGGTCGTGCCAATGCCAACAAACTGCTCGTGCGTCTCGTCCGTGAGGCCATTGAGGAGTTGGATGCCCGTCTGGCCTGCTGGCAGGGAGGTAACATGCGCAATGCCATCCCCTTCAAGGCAGAGGCCGTGCTGACACTGCCCAAGGAGAACATAGAGGCCATGAAGGAACTGGCTCAGGACTGGCTCGAAGACTTCACTGATGAATACAAAGGCATCGAGACAGGTATCGAGGTGATCTGTGAGGACGTCGAGACACCGAAGATGGAGGTGCCTGTGGAGATTCAGGACAACCTCATCAACGCCATCTACGGCTGTCACGACGGCGTCGTCCGAATGATCCCCAGTTATCCCAGTGTCGTGGAGACCTCCTCAAACCTCGCCATCATCGAGATCGGCGGCGGCAAGGCCATGCTGAAGATCCTGGCACGCAGCAGCCGTGAAGACATGAAGGACTATATCGTCAAGACCCTCGAGAGTTGCTTCAACATGGCTGGCATGAAGGTGGAGACGGCAGGCTCGTATGGTGGCTGGGATCCCAACCCTGAGTCGCCCATCCTGCACCTGTTGCTCAAGGAATACAAGGATCTCTTCGGTGACGACGGCATCATCCAGGTGGATCACGCTGGCCTGGAGTGCTCCATCATCCTCGGCAAGTATCCGAACCTCGATGTCGTCAGCCTCGGACCTACGATGAAGTCGCCACATACCACCACGGAGCGCGCCCTCATCAAGACCGTCGAGCCCTTCTGGCAGTTGCTGAAGAAGACCCTCGAGGATATCCCTGAGAAATAATGCTACCGCAGGGACGCAAGAACTATAAACTTTAAACTATAAACAAAAAAAACTGAAAAACAATATTGCTTTTTCAGTTTTTTTATTTACCTTTGCACCCAAATTCATCAAAGTATTAACAAGATTATGGACGATTATCCGGCGAATAGTAACAAGTTTTAGGCCGGAGGATAGCAGGCAAGACCGCTAATCCTCTTGCCACTAAGTCATTTCTCGCGCTAAGTGCCCTCGCACCGTCGCGCCAACGAAAAAGAAAAGGATTAGCAAAATGAAGACATTCTGGAACACCCAAGGCGGACTGAACCAACTCGCAGAGTGGCAGCCCAATTGCTGGATACAGGTGACATGCCCCACCGAAGAAGACCAGCACGAACTGGAAGAGCAGTTCAACATCCCCGACTACTTCATGTCGGACATCAGCGATACCGACGAGCGTGCCCGTTATGAATACGACGACGGCTGGATGCTCATCATCCTACGTATCCCCTACGTCAAGGAGATACGGTCGAGGACACCCTATACGACGGTCCCCTTAGGTATCATCCATAAGCGCGACGTCACCATCACCGTCTGCTACTATGAGACGAACATGATGATCGACTTCGTGTCGTTCCAGCAGAAGCGTGGTGAGGGATTCACCGACTATGTCGACATGATCTTCCGACTGTTCCTCTCAAGTGCCGTCTGGTACCTGAAGCGCCTGAAGCAGATCTCAATGCTCGTCGACAAGGCCAAGCGCAACCTGGACAAGGAGGTGAACAACGAGAGTCTGATCGGTCTCAGCCGCCTGCAGGACTCACTCACCTACTTCCAGACATCCATCCGAGGCAACGAGAACCTGTTGCAGAAACTGAAGTTCAAACTGCAGATCGACGAACTGGATGCCGACCTGATCGAGGACGTGAACATCGAGATGTCGCAGGCCCGCGAGACCACCTCGATCTACTCCGACATCCTGGAGTCGACAATGGACACCTATTCCTCTATTATTAATAATAATATGAATACGGTGATGCGTACGCTCACCTCGGTGACGATCATCATGATGTTCCCCACGCTGATCGCCTCACTGTTCGGCATGAACCTCATCAACGGCATGGAGGAGAAATCCTATGGATTCGTCTTCGCACTGTGCATTTCGGTGGTCGTTTCAGTCATCTGCTGGTGGGTTTTCCGCCACAAACGGCTCGTATAACAGAAAAGGCCAAAAGGTGAAAGGTTAAAAAAATAGAAAATTACGCCTTTCACCTTTTCACTTATTCACATTTTCACATTTTATTAGTACCTTTGACGCCAAATGTGATGGTGCGATGCATCATTAATAAGAATTTGTGTCAGTAACTAAAGAAGTTAAATGATGGACTCTCAAGAGAATGCCCCCGTAATCGGCAATGCCGTTTCGCCAAGCGAAGAACTGGGCAACAGTGAAGTGATGAAGGAAGAAGTGGCCTCTCAGCCTGTGGAAGAATCAGCAGAAGAGACGACTCCTCAAGTGGAAATCCCTCGCAAGGTCTACGAGACCAAGGCCGAGATCCTGGAACGCATCAGGGAGATCGCCCATGGCGACGAGGCTCCCCAGAAAGACGAGGTGGACTATCTGAAGACCGCCTTCTACAAACTGCATATCGCAGAGCGTGAAGCCAGTTTCAAGGCATACGTCGACGGTGGCGGCGATCCAGAGCAATACCAGATCACTCCTGATGAACAGGAAGAGGCCTTCAAGGCCGAGATGGGCATCGTCAAGGAGAAGCGAGCCAAGATCTTCAAGGAGCAGGAGGCCGAGAAACAGGCCAACCTGACCAAGAAACTCGAGATCATCGAGAAGATCAAGGCGATGATCACGACCCCCGAGGAGGCGAACAAGAGTTATCAGGAGTTCAAGGCCCTGCAGCAGCAGTGGCGTGAGATCAAGAACGTGCCTGCCGAGAAGGCCAGCGAACTGTGGCGTAACTACCAACTCTATGTCGAGCAGTTCTACGACATGCTCCGCCTGAACAGCGAGGCCCGCGAATACGACTTCCGCAAGAACAAGGAACAGAAGATACGTCTCTGCGAGGCTGCAGAGAAACTGGCCGACGAGCCGGATATCATCAGCGCCTTCCACCAACTGCAGAAACTGCATCAGGAATACCGCGAGATCGGTCCTGTGGCCAAGGAGGAGCGTGAGGAGATCTGGAACCGTTTCAAGGCTGCCAGCACAGTCATCAACAAGCGTCACCAGCAGCACTTCGAGGGCATCCGTGCCAAAGAAGAGGAGAACCTCGCCCGTAAGACCGAACTCTGTGAGAAGGTGGAGGCCATCGCCGCTGAGGAAAACAAGGGTAGCAGTGACTGGGAGAAGCACACCAAGCAGATCATCGAACTGCAGGCCGAATGGAAGACCATCGGATTCGCTCCCCAGAAGATGAACGTGAAGATCTTCGAGCGTTTCCGTGCTGCCTGTGACGACTTCTTCGGACGCAAGGCCGAGTTTTTCAAGACCCTGAAAGACTCTTTCAAGGAGAACGCAGACAAGAAGCGCGCCCTGATCGAAAAGGCCAAGGCACTGCAGGATTCGACAGAATGGAAATCCACTGCCGACAAACTGATTGCCCTCCAGAAAGAGTGGAAGACCATCGGCATGGTGCCCAAGAAACTGGGCGACCAACTGTGGGAGGAGTTCCTGGGTGCCTGCAACAAATTCTTCGAGGCACGTAAGGCCGCAGGAGCCGGACAGCACAGCGAGGAATATGCCAACCTGGAGAAGAAGCGCGAGGTGGTCGAGAAACTGAAGGCCATCACAGAAGAGGCTGGAGACAATATCCAGGAGAAGGTTCAGGCGCTCGTCGAGGAGTATCAGGCCATCGGCCATGTGCCCTTCAAGGAGAAAGACAAACTCTATGCAGAATACCATGAAGTGCTCGACCGTCTCTATAAGGAACTGAACATCTCCGTGGCCAAGCGTCGTCTGAACAACTTCAAGCAGAACCTCAAGCAGGTGGCTGAACGTGGCGAGAATGCCCTTGACACAGAGCGCGCACGTCTGTTCCGTCAGTACGAGACACTCAAGCAGGAGATCCAGACCTACGAAAACAACCTGGGCTTCCTCAATGCCAGTTCGAAGAAGGGCAGCAGCCTCATCGACGAGATGAACCGCAAGGTGCAGAAACTCAAGGACGACCTGAACCTCGTCAAGGAGAAGATCAAGGCCATCGATGCAGAGAACAAGTCTCAACAAAGTTGACAATACATTAACAAACTAGATAAAACACAACATGATTTGGAACGAAAGCATTGAGTGCATGGATCGCGAACAACTTCGTGAGATCCAGAGCCGTCGTCTGGTGAAGATGGCTGAGTATGTCTATCACAACACCCCCTTCTACAGGAAGAAGTTCCAGGAGATGGGACTCGAGCCAGGCGACATCAAGAGTATTGACGACATCACCAAGTTGCCCTTCACCAACAAACTCGACCTCAGGGACAACTACCCCTTCGGACTCGCCGCAGTGCCGATGAGTCAGATTGTCAGAATCCATGCGTCATCAGGTACGACGGGAAAGCCCGTCGTCGTACTCTATACTCGTAAGGACCTGGCCATGTGGGCAGAGGCCATCAGTAGGGCTTTCACGGCCTATGGCGCCACGAAGGACGACATCTTCCAGGTGGCCTATGGCTATGGCCTGTTCACTGGTGGACTGGGTGCCCACGACGGTGCCACGAACATCGGAGCCTCCGTCATCCCCATCTCTTCTGGCAACACCCAGAAGCAGATGACGCTGATGCACGACTTCGGCACTACCATCCTCTGCTGCACGCCTTCATACGCCATGTTCCTGGGCGAGGCCATGAAAGAGTGCGAGTGGCCACGGGAGGAGTTCAAACTGAGGGTCGGAGCCTTCGGCGCTGAGCCATGGACAGAGAAGATGCGCGTGAAACTGGAGGAGTCGCTGGGCATCAAGGCATACGACATCTACGGACTCTCTGAGATCGCTGGACCTGGAGTGGGCTATGAGTGTCAGTGTCAGAACGGTACTCACCTGAACGAAGACTATTTCTATCCTGAGATCCTGGATCCCAACACAGGCGAGTCCCTGCCGGAAGGAACATTCGGCGAACTGGCCTTCACCCATCTGACGAAGGAGGGCATGCCCTTGCTGCGCTATCGTACCCACGACCTCACCGCCCTGCATTATGAGAAGTGTGAGTGTGGACGTACGCTGGTCAGGATGGATCGTATCCTGGGACGCTGCGACGACATGCTGATCATCCGTGGCGTGAACGTGTTCCCATCGCAGATCGAGGATGTCATCCTGAAGTTGCCTGAGTATGAGCCTCACTTCCTGTTGACGGTCGACCGTGTGAACAATACCGACACCTCAGAACTGAAGGTCGAGGTGAAGGAAGAATACTTCACCGACGATATGGCCACGATGGTAGGTCTGCAGAAGAAACTCGAGGCAGAACTGCGCAGTGTCATCGGCCTCGGATTCAAGGTGAAGTTGGTCGAGCCTAAGGGCATTGAAAGGTCTACGGGCAAGGCCAAGCGAGTGATTGACAACCGTAAGATCTGATTATTAATAAGGTAAAGCAAAACAACAAGCATATGAAAGCAAAACAACTATCCGTATTTCTCGAGAACAAGTCTGGTCGTCTGACAGAGGTTACTGATGCCCTTGGTGCTGCAGGTATCAATCTGTCGGCCATGAGTATTGCAGACAACAGCGACTTCGGCATCCTGCGCTGCATCGTCTCCGACCCTGACAAAGCCTACCAGGTACTGAAGGAACAGCATTTCGCTGTGAAGATCACTGATGTCATCGGATTCGTCTGCCCAAACACCAGTGGTTCGCTGGCTGTCGTTCTTCGACATCTCTCTGACAACGGCGTATTCATTGAGTATATGTACTCCTTTGCCAATGGGGATGTGGCAACAGTGGTCATCCGTCCCTCCGACTTAGAAGCCTGCGAGAAGATCCTGGCAGCCAAGAAAGTGGAGTTGATGGCAGCCAACGACCTCTATCAGTTATAAAGGAGTGAAGAATGAAGAGTGAAGAGTGAAGAGTGAAGAGTGAAGAATGAAGAATCGCCTGCGCTAAGGAAGTGCAAACGTTAAAAAAATACAATGCGGAAGCAAATTCTTCACGCTTCACGCTTCACTCTTCACTTTTATTTGTACCTTTGCAGCCGCAAATAAGAAAGGGGCGCTTAGCTCAGTTGGTTTAGAGCATCTGCCTTACAAGCAGAGGGTCGGCGGTTCGAATCCGTCAGCGCCCACAACACAAGAATGATTCGTCCGCAGCCGTGGAGGTTGCTGGTACTGGATCAAAGTATAAGCGCTTATATTAATATTAGGATTTTTAGGAACATGGAATTAAATGCACTGACTGCCGTCTCGCCTATTGACGGCCGTTATCGAAGCAAAACCGAACCATTGGCAGGCTATTTCTCTGAATATGCCCTCATTCGTTACAGGGTACGAGTGGAAATAGAGTATTTCATCGCCTTGTGCGAACTTCCCCTGCCCCAATTGCAACAAGTCAACCATCAACTTTTCGAACCACTCCGTAACGTGTACCGTGACCTCACGCCTGCTGATGCCCAGCGGGTGAAGGACATTGAGAAGGTGACCAATCACGACGTGAAGGCCGTAGAGTACTACATCAAGGAGCAGATAGACCAGCAACAGGCACTCGCTGAGTTGGCGGCCTATAAGGAGTTCATCCATTTCGGTCTGACGTCACAGGACATCAACAACACCAGTGTGCCCCTCAGCATCAAGGAGGCGCTCGAAGAGGTGTATATTCCCGTGATCGAGGAACTGATCGAACAACTCAACGACTACGCTGAGCAATGGAAGAACATCCCGATGCTGGCCAAGACACACGGACAGCCGGCTTCTCCGACCAGACTCGGAAAGGAAGTGATGGTATATGTCTACCGCCTGGAAGAGCAGTTGAGAGGATTAAAGGAGATTCCCCTGACAGCGAAGTTCGGAGGAGCCACAGGCAATTTCAATGCCCATCATGTGGCTTATCCGCAATATGACTGGCGGGAGTTCGGAAACACCTTTGTCAGCGAGAAACTCGGACTGGAGCGTGAGCAATATACCACCCAGATCTCCAACTACGACTGGCTGGGTGGTCTCTTCGACGCCATGCGCCGCATCAACACCATCATCATCGACCTGGATCGTGACTTCTGGATGTATATCTCCATGGATTACTTCAAGCAGAAGATCAAGGCCGGAGAGGTGGGCAGCAGCGCCATGCCACATAAGGTGAACCCCATTGACTACGAGAACTCTGAGGGTAACCTCGGCATCGCCAATGCCATCCTCCAGTTCCTGGCAGCCAAGTTGCCGGTAAGCCGTCTCCAACGGGATCTGACAGACTCCACCGTATTGCGCAATGTCGGTGTTCCCATGGGCCACGGCCTGATTGCACTCCAGTCCACATTGAAAGGGCTTCGTAAGTTGATCCTCAACGAAGAGAAACTGCAGGAAGACCTCGACAATACATGGGCTGTCGTGGCAGAAGCCATCCAGACCATTCTGCGCCGGGAGGCTTATCCCAATCCCTATGAGACCCTGAAGGCTCTCACCAGGACCAACGAGAAACTGACGGCAGAGAAGATCCGTGACTTCATCGAGACACTGGAGGTCAGCGAGGAGGTGAAGGAAGAACTGCGTGCCATCAGTCCCTCTACATACACAGGCATATAATTATATAATAAGGAGTAAATAGATAGATTATCAACATAAAAACATTTAAGAAAATGGATATCGAGAATAACGAAAAGAAACAAGAGGAAACAACACAGCAAGAAGGTTTTCAGAGAGAAGCAAGACGTTCACCACGTCCCCGTATACATAGCACCCAGCGTCCTCCCTATGAGCGTCAGGACTATCGTCGTCACGACGATGACGAGGGTGGATTCCGCCCTGAGGGCTTCGGCGCTGCACTGTTTGAAGGCAATTCACAGCGTGAGGACTATCGTCCTCGTAACAACTATGGTGGGGGCTATCGTCCTCGTCAGGGACAAGGTGGTTACCAGCCTCGTCAGGGGGGCTACCAGCCTCGTCAGGGTCAGGAAGGCGGCTATCAGCCCCGTCAGGGTGGATACCAGCCTCGCCAGGGCGGATATCAGCCTCGTCAGGGGGGCTACCAGCCTCGTCAGGGTCAGGATGGTGGCTATCAGCCCCGCCAGGGCGGATACCAGCGTCAGGGTGGTTACCAGCCCCGTCAGGGACAGGGTGGCTATCAGCAGCGCCCAGGGGGCTACCAGAGACCTTATGGCAAGCCGAATCCTTATAAGAAGGGTCCGCGCCAGCATACGGCAGACTACGATCCGAATGCAAAGTACAGCATGAAGAAACGCATCGAGTATAAGGAGGTGAACATCGATCCGAACGAGCCGCTTCGTCTGAACAAGTTCCTCGCTAATGCGGGTATCTGCAGCCGTCGTGAGGCTGATGAGTTCATCCAGGCTGGTGTGGTCACCGTCAATGGTGAGGTGGTCACCGAACTGGGCACCAAGGTCCTGCGCACGGACAACGTGATGTTCCATGACCAGCCTGTCAAGATCGAGAAGAAGGTCTATGTGCTCCTGAACAAGCCGAAGGACTATGTGACCACCAGCGATGATCCTCAGCAGCGTAAGACCGTGATGGACCTGGTGAAGAATGCCTGTCCGGAACGTATCTATCCCGTAGGTCGTCTGGACCGTAACACGACGGGAGTCCTCCTGCTGACCAACGATGGTGACCTGGCCTCCAAACTGACTCACCCGAAATTCCTGAAGAAGAAGATCTATCATGTCTTCCTCGACAAGAATGTGACTGCCCATGACCTCCAGCAGATTGCCGAAGGCATCCAACTCGAAGATGGTGTCATCAAGGCTGACGACATTCAGTATGCCAGTCCGACGGATAAGAAGCAGGTGGGCATCGAGATCCACAGCGGTAAGAATCGTATCGTGCGTCGTATCTTCGAGTCACTGGGATATCGTGTTCAGAAACTGGATCGTGTACAGTTTGCCGGACTGACCAAGAAGAATCTGAAGCGTGGCGACTGGCGCTACCTCACTGAGGAGGAAGTGGACCGCCTGCGCATGGGAGCATATGAGTGATGCAAGCCCCCTGAGTTAGGGGGTAATAGGGGTCTGAACAGGCGCAGATCCCAATAAGAAATAAAATGGTCTGATTTCGCTTGTTCAGACCCCCATCCCCCTAACTTAGGGGGCTTAAGACAATGAATAGGACAAAGATTATCGATGTACTGCAAAGTACAGAATATGGCAAAGACATCTGCGTGAAGGGCTGGGTGCGCACGCACCGCTCTTCAAAGGCAGTTGACTTTATCGCCATAAACGATGGTTCCACGATTAAGAACGTACAGGTCGTCGTTGACCCGGCCAAGTTCGACGAACAACTCTTAAAGGATATCACCACTGGCGCATGTATCTGTGCAGAGGGTGTGCTGGTAGAGAGCCAGGGGGCTGGACAGTCGAGCGAGATCCAGGCCACACGTCTGGAGATCTATGGTCTCTGCGACAACACCTATCCCATGCAGAAGAAAGGCCAGAGTTTCGAGGCCATGCGTAAGAATGCTCACATGCGTCTTCGTACCAATACCTTCGGAGCAGTGATGCGCATCCGTCATAACATGGCCATGGCCATCCACACCTATTTCCACGAGCATGGTTTTTTCTATTTCCATACACCACTGATTACGGCCTCCGACTGTGAGGGCGCAGGAAACATGTTCCAGGTGACCACCAAGAACCTCTACGACCTGAAGAAGGACGAGCAGGGAAAGATCATCTACGATGATGACTTCTTCGGCGAGCAGACCTCTCTGACGGTCTCCGGACAGTTGGAGGGTGAATTAGGCGCTACCGCACTGGGAGCCATCTATACCTTTGGCCCGACGTTCCGGGCAGAGAACTCCAACACCCCGCGTCACCTCGCTGAGTTCTGGATGGTGGAGCCTGAGGTGGCCTTCCTCGATCAGGAGGAACTGATGGATCTGGAAGAGGACTTCATCAAATACTGTGTCCGCTGGGCTCTGGAGCATTGCAAGGACGATCTGGCTTTCCTCAACCAGATGATCGACAAGACGCTCCTCGCACGTCTGGAAGGGGTGCTGAAGGAGTCCTTCGTACGTCTGCCCTATACAGAGGGTATCAACATCCTCCAGGAGGCCATCAGGAAGGGCAGGAAGTTCGAGTTCCCATGCAACTGGGGCGATGACCTCGCTTCCGAGCATGAGCGGTACCTCGTCGAGGAACATTTCAAGAAGCCTGTCATCATGACCGACTATCCACGCGCCTTCAAGTCGTTCTATATGAAACAGAACACTGACACCGCTGATGGTGGTTCCATAGGCTATAAGGGTGCCATCGCCCCCGGACCTACGATGCAGGGCACGGATGTACTCTTCCCCCAGATCGGTGAGATCATCGGTGGCTCGGTGCGTGAAGAGAGTTATGACAAACTGATGGGTGAGATCGAGCGCCGTCAGATGGATCAGACTCATCTGTGGTGGTATATCGACACACGTCGATGGGGCTCATGCCCGCACGCTGGCTTCGGACTCGGATTCGAGCGTCTGATCCTCTTCGTAACAGGCATGCAGAACATCCGCGATGTCATCCCATTCCCCAGAACACCGAAGTCGGCAGAATTCTAATATAGATGATCAAAGATTTCAAATATCAGCGTATGAAAAGGATATTTATGTTTGTCTTTCTGGCCTTTCTGACCACCACCGTGGTTTATGGCCAGGGTATGAGTGACACCCAGGTACTCCAGTTCATTATGAAGGAGAAGAAGGCTGGAACAGCCGATAACGATATCGCCAGCAAACTTCTGCAACAGGGTGCGACCATCGATCAGATCCAGCGTCTCCGCCAGAAATACAGCAAACAGTTGGAGAGCAGGAGCCTCGGTGGGGCTGCAGACAAGGCCATCAACGATGCCTCCAGCCGCATGCGTATCAATAACGGTCCCTTACGTGAGGCTGACGCCAGCCAGAGGAAGGATGAATTAAACCATAGAGCACCGTCTGAGATGCTCTATGGCGATGCCTATGCTCTGACGGCAGACTCGCTCTTGATGGAATCGACAGGAAAAAAGGTCTTCGGTCGTGACATCTTCAACAACAAGTCACTGACCTTCGAACCTGCCATGAATATCGCCACCCCACAGAACTATGTGCTGGGGCCTGGCGACCAACTCATCATCGATGTCTATGGGGCCTCGCAGGAGTCCATGTCCCTGACCGTCAGCCCCGATGGCGACATCACCGTACCTGACTTTGGCCCTGTTCATGTCAGTGGTCTGACTGTCACCGCTGCACAGAGCCGTATCCGCAGCAAACTGGGCAGTTACTATGAGAGTTCCAGCATTAAGGCTTCGCTGGGCCAGACTCGCACCATCCTGGTCAATGTCATGGGTGAGGTCAAGACGCCGGGCACCTATACCCTGAGCGCCTTCGCCACGGTTTTCCATGCACTCTACATGGCTGGTGGCGTCAGCGACCTTGGTACGCTCCGTAACATCAAGATCTTCCGTCAGGGCAGACTGATTTCCACCGTTGACATCTATGAGTTTATCCTCAATGGCCGCTTGGCAGGCAATGTCCGCCTGGCCGACAATGATGTGGTACAGGTAGGGACCTATGACTGCATCGTCGACATCACTGGCCGCGTCAAGCGTCCGATGGCCTATGAGTTGCGTAAGACCGAGAGTCTGTCTACCTTGCTGAAGTACAGCGGGGGCTTCGCCGGCGATGCATACAAGAAGTCCTTGCGGGTCCTCCGCAAGAGCGGACGCATGAAGAGTGTCCACAATGTGGAGGAGTTTGAGTTGGCTGATTTCAAGATGGCCGATGGCGACTCTGTCATTGTCGACTCTATCATCGACCGCTTCGAGAATATGGTTGAGGTCAAGGGTGCCATCTTCCGTCCGGGTATGTACAGACTGGGTGAGAAGGTGAACAGTGTCCGTTCGCTGATTGAGAGTGCTGACGGCTTGACCGAAGAAGCCATGACGTCCAGGGCGGTCATACGCCGTATGAAACCCAACCGTACGCAGGAGGTCCTCTCTGTCGACCTGGATGGAATCATCAATGGCTCTGCGGCTGATGTCCCGCTGGAGAACGAGGATATCCTCTTCATCCCCACACAGGCTGAACACCAGAACCTCCGTACGTTGACCGTCGATGGCGAGGTGATCTTCCCCGGAACCTACGAATATGCAGAGGGCATGACCATCGAGGACCTGATTCTTCAGGCTGGTGGCCTGACAGATGCGGCCTCTACCATCAAGGTCGATATCTCCCGTAAGATCATCAATCCTGAAGCCACTGACGCAGACATGGAGTTGGCCAAGACCTACAGCATCCCCTTGAAGAAAGACTTTGCAACCGATGGAGACAAGGGTTTCACCTTGGAGCCCTACGATATCATACAGGTCAGAAAGAGTCCTGTCTTCCAGGATCCCATCCGCGTGTTTGTCGAGGGTGAGGTGGCCTTCCAGGGTCGGTATACGATGGAACAGAAGAACCAGCGCCTCTCTGATGTCATCAAGGCTGCCGGTGGTGTCATCCCGGGCAGTTATGTCCGTGGCGCACGTCTGGTCAGGGTCATGAGCGAGGACGAGAGAGCACGTATGCAGGCTGTCATCAAACTGGCTCGTCAGAGTGCTACCGGCAAGGACTCCATCAACCTGGAGCAACTGGCTCTGGAGAAGACTTACAGTGTCGGTATCCATCTGGATGAGGCACTGGCCAACCCTGGCTCTACACAGGATATCGAACTGATGGACGGCGACCGTCTGATTGTACCGCGCTTCAACCATACGGTTCGCATCAGTGGCAGCGTGAACGCTCCTAACACCGTGGCTTATGAAGAAGGCGAGGGATATAAGTATTATATCCGTCAGGCGGGCGGCTTTGCCGAGCAATCCAAGAAGAGTCATGCGTTTATCGTCTACCAGAACGGTACGATTGCCGTTGCCAAGAAGGGCAAGGTGGAACCGGGCTGTGAGATTGTCGTTCCCACCAAGGCTCCACGCGATGCCAGTTCGCTCCAGCAATGGCTGAGTGTGGCCACGACAGCGGCTTCACTGGGTACCATGGCTGCCTCTATAGCAAACCTCATCAGAAAATAAGGACTGATATGGAACAGATTCAGAATAATCCCACGAAGAAGACGGAGCGCCCGAGTTTTACGAAACTCTGGGCCGACGTCAAGAAATACAAGCGTCTGTATTATAAGGTGCTGCCTGTCACCTTCATCGTTGCAGCCATTCTCACGCTCAGCATGCCCAACTACTATAGTTGTACCGTCATGCTGGCACCGGAACTCTCTGGCATGAAGAGTGGTGGGTCACTGGCAAACCTGGCCAGCAGTTTTGGCATCAACTTAGGAGGGGCTTCCGCTGGTGCCGACGCCCTCCTGCCTACCCTCTACCCCGACCTGATGAACAGCGTCACCTTCCGGGCATCTCTCTTTCCCGTGAAGGTCTGCCGTGAAGACGACAGCACCAAGACCGTGATGACCTACTATGACTACCTCAAGGATGGCCAGAAGGCTCCCTGGTGGTCTGAAGGCATGAAGGCTGTGGGCGAAGCCATCGGCTCACTGTTCGGGAAAAAGGAGTTGGAGGATGAGAAGGTCAACACCTTCAAACTGACGAAGGAACAGACTCAGATCGTTAAGGCGATCAGCAAGAAGGTCGTTTGTGATGTCGACAAGAAGACGATGGTCATCACCATCAATGTCACTGACCAGGACCCGCTGATTGCTGCCACCATGGCCGACTCTGTACAGACACGCCTGCAGCGCTTCATCACAGACTATCGCACCCGTAAGGCACGCATCGACCTGGAGTATAACCAGAAGATCTGTGCTGAGGCGAAGGAGCGTTACGACAATGCCCGTAAGAGGTATGCGGCCTTCACTGATGCCAACCAGAAGATTTTCCTCGAGAGTGTGCGCAGCCGGCAGTCTGAGTTGGAGAACGAACTTCAACTGCAGCAGCGTGCCTACTCACAGATTGCCGCGCAACTGCAACTGGCTGAGGCCAAGGTACAGGAAGAGACGCCTGCCTTCACCACCCTCCAGCCGGCTACCGTTCCTATCCTGAAAGATGGTCCGAAGCGTTCACGCATCTGCCTCATCTTCCTCTTCCTGGCATTCCTCGCCACCACGGCCTACGCCTTCCACAAAGAGGGAGACCTCATCCCCCTCTTCACGGCTGATGACGATGAGCCGGAGCCTGGCGTCAACTGACCAACTGAATACCTTCTTCGGAAATGATGATAAGCCGTCGGCGATACAGATCGCCGATGGCTTTTTTATAGTCTTTCTTCGAGATCTGGAAACGCTCGTAGATGGCCTCGGCAGGCGACTTGTCACCCAGGTCACATCTCCCGTCATGCTCATGCAGATAACGGAGCAGCACCTCTGCAAAGTCCAGCACACGCTGACGACCGTCATGCTCCTGAAAGCGCTCCACCTTCGCAGAGGCCATCAGCCGATGGGTCTTCTCGTCCTCCAGGATATAGACGTAGTAGGTCTTTCCGATCTCCATCCGCTGTTTCTGCTCACGGAACGGACAGAAGAGATCCTTCATCAGCCCCCATTTAAGGAAGGCCCCATACTCATTCGTCCACGCACACTCCAGATAGGCGAACTCACCCACCTTGGCGATAGGATGCTCTGTGGTGGCGATGGTCCGCTCATCCTGGTCCAGGTAGATGAACACTTCCAGTTCGTCACCGATATGCATATCCCGGGTGACATATCTGTTGGGCAACAGGATATTTCCTTCGTCGCCACCATCCAGATACAGTCCGTACTCAGTACGTTTCTTTATTCTGAGGGTGTTGTAGTCTCCAAGTCTGAGCATACGTCTTCTGTTTGTGGGGTTTCTGTAGATGGTGTCTCAATGCGTGGCACTTCCACAAGTCCGTCACGCAGATGGATGGTACGGTCTGTGATGGCCGCAAGGGTCTCGTCGTGGGTGACAATGACAAAGGTCTGGCCGAACTGGTCACGCAGGTCGAAGAACAACCGGTGCAGGTCTTCCTTGTTCTTGGTGTCGAGTGAGCCGGAGGGCTCGTCGGCCAGGATCACGGCAGGGTTGTTCACCAGTGCCCTCGCTACAGCGATACGCTGCTTCTCACCGCCCGACAGTTCGTTGGGCTTATGCGAGGCACGGTCACTCAGTCCCATAAAACGCAACAGTTCCTCGGCACGGCTCTTGGCAGCCTTCTGTGATTTCCCGGCGATATAGGCAGGAATCATGATGTTCTCAATCGCCGTGAACTCAGGCAGCAACTGATGGAACTGGAACACAAAGCCCAGATGGGCGTTCCTGAAGTCCGACAGGCGTTTCGACGACAATGAGGTCACGTCGATACCATCCACCTGCACCGTACCCGTGTCCGGGCGATCCAATGTACCGATAATCTGCAGCAGCGTGGTCTTTCCAGCACCACTGGGACCCACGATACTGACCACCTCCCCTTTGTCGATATGGAGGTCAATCCCCTTCAGCACCTGCAGCGCCCCAAAACTCTTCGTTATATTCTTAATATCAATCATATCTCCTTCCTCGTCCTTCGTTCCACTTTCCTCAAAATAAAGTCATAGATACTCTTCTCCTCATGATGCTGAGCCTCCGTGAAACTCATCCGGTCTTCCTTCGTATCACCAAACTGATCCGGGAAGATGATCATGAGGTTCTTGCCTGAGAAGTGCCTCTGCAACTCATCCGGCAGACGTTCCAACGCTGTCTTATACGAGATGGTACCCTTACGGGCTGTCACCACCACGAACAGATGATCCTCACGGATCTCTGAGGCCAGTTTCGGCAACTCGTTCCAGTGCTCCATCGTGGTGTATTCGGCACGCACATGGGGGTGCCGGTTGTTGATGTACTCCGCTATCAGCACCAGCGACTCACTCCGGCCATGGAACTGGATACGACAGTCCAGTTGACCTGCCATCCGGCTCAGTCGTTCCATCCACCGCTGGAAGCCTGGCTCAAACTCTGCCCTCGAAGGCACAGCCACCCTGATACGCCTCAGCGTCGACAGGGGCTGTACGAACCGGGTCAGGATGATCTGACGGTTCAGACCGTTATACAGGCTCTGGATGAAGTCGCCCCAGAACCTGGGGTTGGCATCGGTATGGATATGCATGCCCATGATGATCTCCGAACAGCCAAACTCCCGGAAGGCATGCTTGATGCCATTGGCAATGTTGGTCGACAGACGCACCTGGGTCAGGAGTCTGACATCCGAGGCACTGGCCTGCTGCTGCAGTGTCTCCAACAGCCGCAGCCCTTGTTCACGGGCCTGTGAACTCTTCTGGTCGTCATACACCACGTTCAGCGCCACGATATCACGGTTCAGACGGCCATTACGCAACAGGATGGAGAAATACAGCAACTGCGGGGCGATCTCAGGATACTTCACACACAACAGGATCTTCTCGTCGTCCTCCTGATGGATGTCTCTCTCCTCCCGCCATTTTCCTCTCTCCTCCAGCACAATCTGTTTCGAGGCGCGCTCGGTCATCAGCGTACTGATCACACAGGTGAAGAGGATCATCATCACCACACCGTTCAGCATGTCATCATTGATGAGATACACCCCTGGCGACACTTCCAGACGCATGCCCACCATCACCATGGCAATGGCTCCGGCAGCATGGGCTGAGGTCAGACCGAACATCATGTTACCGTCAGCCTTCGGCAGACGGAACAGCAGACTCGACATATAGGCGGCAGCAGCCTTTCCGAACGTTCCGAAAAAGACAATGAGGAACACCGTCCACAGCACATCAGCACCCGAGAAGAGCGTACGCACATTGATGAGCATGCCCACACCGATCAGGAAATAGGGGATGAACAGGGCGTTGCCGATAAACTCGATACGGTTCATCAGGGGTGACACCCGGGGGATATACCGGCTCAGGATCAACCCTGAGAAGAAGGCGCCCACGATACCCTCAATACCGATCATCGACGTCAGGGCGGCACTGAGGAACATGATGCCCAGCACAAAGATATACTGCATCACGGCATCACTGTACCTCCGCAGGAAATAGCGGGTCAGTTTCGGAATCAGCCACACACTGCCGATGCAGTACGCAGCAAACTTCAGCACGAAGAGGGGCCAGAACCACCATCCACTCTCTTTATTGAACGAGCCGGAGAGGGCTGCCAGCATCAACAGGGCGATAAACAGCGAGATCATCGACGACCCCACACTGAGCATCACGCTCTGATGACGCTGCAGGCCATAGCGCCCGATGATAGGATAGGCGATCAGCGTGTTCGAGGCCATGATACACCCCAGCAGGAAGGAGGCAGAGGCGGTATAACTAAGCACGGTGATGGCCATGACATACGTCAGGATAAGGGGCACGAAGCACGTGAGCAGACCGAAGATCACAAACGAACGGGACTGTTTCTTCACACTCTCCATATCCATCTCCAGACCTGCCAGGAACATGATGTAATAGAGTCCCACCCGCCCGAACAGTTCGAAGGAGTTGTCGCGTTCCAGGATATTGAAGCCATATTGGCCGATGATCACACCCGCCAGCACCATCCCGATGATATGCGGAATGCGCAGTTTACTCATCACGATAGGCGCAACAAGGATAATCATCAGCACCACAAAGAAGATCAATGTGGGGTCTGTGATCGGGAAATACGACGTCAATAATGTCATTCTGCGTGCAAAGGTACGATATTTTTTGAACACAGAGATTAAAAAAATAAATTTTTTTTCGAGGAAGGAGGAAGGAGGAAAGAGGAAGGAGATATGACTGGGGGGCGATGATTATGGTTTACAGTTTACTGTTTACAGATGATTACATGAAGAAGTAGTATGCAATTCTTACTATATCTTATGTCCTTATGTTCTTCTGTCTAAAAAAAAAGTTATTATGTTATTATGTCTAAAAATAAGTTATTATGTTACTATGTCTTAAATAAGTTATTATGTTACTATGTCTTAAATAAGTTATTATGTCCTTATGTTCTTATGTCTAAATAATATAAAATAGTTGTCTAAGTTGTCTGAGTTGTCGTAAATAAATTGTACCTTTGAGCGATGCCCGAAGGTACTCACACTCGAGAAAACTCAAAAATATTTTGGTTTTCTTCTCACTTATTCGTACCTTTGCAGCCGAATTGTAATCCATTAAAGAAAAAAGGTAGTATGAAAGTAGCAATTGTAGGTGCAAGTGGAGCCGTGGGACAGGAGTTCCTGCGGATCCTGGATGAGAGGAATTTCCCGATGGATGAACTGGTGCTGTTCGGTTCCGAACGCAGTGCCGGCAGGAAATACACCTTCAAGGGAAAAGAGATCGAGGTGAAGTTACTTCAGCATAACGACGACTTCAAGGACGTAGACATCGCCTTTACCTCTGCGGGTGCAGGCACATCCAAGGAGTTCGCAGAGACCATCACAAAGTATGGTGCCGTGATGATCGACAACTCCAGCGCCTTCCGTATGGATGACGACGTACCCCTCGTCGTGCCTGAGTGCAATGCCGAGGATGCCCTGACACGTCCACGTGGCATCATCGCCAACCCCAACTGCACCACCATCATGATGGTGGTCGTACTCCAGCCCCTGGAGAACATCTCCCACATCAAGCGCATCCATGTCGCCTCCTATCAGAGTGCCTCTGGTGCCGGCGCAGCAGCCATGGCTGAACTCCAGCAGCAGTACAAGGAGATGGTCGAGGATGGCGAGGTGAAGACCGTCAAGAAGTTCGCCCACCAGTTGGCCTACAACGTCATTCCCCAGATCGATGTCTTCCAGCCCAATGGCTACACGAAGGAGGAGATGAAGATGTACAACGAGACCCGTAAGATCATGCATACCGATGCCAAGTGCTCGGCCATGTGTGTCCGTGTCAGTTCCCTCCGCTCCCACTCTGAGTCCGTATGGATTGAGACGGAGAAGCCCATCAGCGTCGAGGAGGCCCAGAAAGCCATTGCCGCAGCCCCCGGTTGCACGCTGAAGGATGACCCTGCCACCCTCACCTATCCCATGCCCCTCGAGACAGCCGGCAAGGACGACGTCTTCGTAGGTCGTATCCGTAAGGACCTCACCGACGACTGTGGTCTCACCTTCTGGCTCTCAGGCGACCAGATCCGTAAAGGCGCCGCCCTCAACGCCGTCCAGATTGCCGAGTACCTCGTGAAAGTCGGGAATGTGAAGTAGTATTTTTAGTTTACAGTTTACGGTTTACAGTTTACAGATGATTACTTCTATAGGCGGATAATGCCCATAACAACAGATCCTAATGGAATCTTCTAATGGCTTGTTCTAATGGCTTTTCTAATGGCTTGCCCGAATCGCTTGTTCTAATGGCTTGCACGGTAATCATCTGTAAACTGTAAACCGTAAACTGTAAACTAAAACAGTAAACTGTAAACCGTAAACTGTAAACTAAAACCGTAAACTGTAAACCGTAAACTGTAAACAAAAAAATGAAGCCTCTCCTCTTCCTCCTCTCCTTCCTCTTCCTCTCCTGCGGAGGTGGTGATGACGATGGTCAGCGCCTCGGCGAGGTCATCGTTGGCACTTGGCAGCGTGGCTGGGACAAGGGTGACATCGTCATCGATGGTGACACAGAACTGAAGCCCGAGGACTTCGCCTACGACCAATTCGTCTTCCGCGACGATGGCACCTACAACGGCATGGTCCGCAAAGGCACCTTTGTCGCCTACGACACCAAAGGCTACATCATCTTCGAAGGCGACTACCAGTGCGACAACCACAACATGCGCCTCGAGCCCAAAGGTGAAGGCAAGATGCTTGCGCAAGTAGTCTTCTTCACCGACAACACCCTCCAGTTACGTTATGAAAACGAAGAATATCACTTGACCGTCACCTTCATAGTCAGAAAACGCTAGTTTTTTGTTTATAGTTTAAAGTTTATAGTTTAAAGTTTATAGTTTAAAGTATATGTTTTTTTTGTTTATAGTTTAAAGTTTATAGTTTATAGATGATTACTTCTATAGGCGGATAATACCATTGACGGTATACACTAATGGCTTACCCGAATTGCTTGTTCTAATGGCTTGCCACTATTAATTTTGCTTCCTTGTCAATAATCTTTTTTTATTCCTTTAGACATCCGATTGGAACTACTAACACCCCATCCTCTGGGCTTCTAACTTATCTGCAAGTATTTGATCTGCAATTCTTTTCTTATATTCCATATTCTTGACTATTTTGGGTGCAAAGATACAAATAAAATTTCAAATTCAGCCACATTCTTAACAACAAATGTGGCAGTTGGCTGAATTTTGATGTGGCAGTTGGCTGAATTTTGATGTGGCAGTTGGCTGTGTTTCGTTCGGTCATTTGGCGCAATTTCGTTCGGTCATTTGGAGCAATCAGATCCAATCTTATAGACAACTTAACATACCCTCATGCCCTGCACTAATGGCTTACCCGAATCGTATGCTCTAACGCCTTGCTCTAATGGCTTTTCTAATGGTTTACTCAGTAATCATCTGTAAACTGTAAACCGTAAACTGTAAACTATAAAAAGTAAACTTTAAACTATAAACAAATCTAGTGGTTTACTCGGTAATCATCTATAAACTATAAACTTTAAACTATAAACAAATCTAATGGCTTGCACGGTAATCATCTGTAAACTGTAAACCGTAAACTGTAAACAAAAAAAATCACTCCTCCTCCCCTACCTCGCTCTCATGATACACGAAGTCAATCGTCACCTGGCTATACGCCGAGAAATACCCTAGGCAACCGCCTGAGAAGTTCGGCACGGGATTCGTGTTCGTGTTATCCATGATCTGCATGGAGTACAGATAGTCATAGGCCCGTTGGTCTATGGCACGCAGTTCCAGACGCAGCCGGTCTCCTTCCACCAGCATATCCTTGTCATTGCTCCCCTCCCGGGCCACGGAGTACAGTTGCTGCAGTTCCTTGTTGGGGTTCTGGTCGTCTCGTTTCACCGCCCAGCGGTAACCCAGACCGTTACGGTAGATATGCGAGAAGTACCAGTTGTCCTCGTTGGGGATATCCTGGAACAGCAGTTCCCCCATCAGGAACCGCTCACTCATGATCTTCTTCCAGAGGAAGTGGAACTGGTTCACCTTCGGCATCCGCTGCATCGTCGAGGTCGAAGAGAAGTGATGCCCGTCCACCTCCACATCAATCTGATACGTCACCCCCTCCGTTCCACGCGTCATCGACTGGTAGATCCCGTCTTTCCGGTGATAGAGGATGGTCTCACTGCCGTCATCACCCTTCACCACGATATGGGCGTCCGTCACATCACTCGTCGTGGTGTTGTCACTCACATCCTGAGTCAGACTGACCCGCGCCCTCATCCCCTCATTCGACACCGAAGCCTCCACCACATAGATCGGTTCCACGCTCCGGTAGTCGATGTCGATCTCCTTCTCGCACGAAGCAAGAAGCAGAGTGAAAAGCCCCAACAGGCACCCACCCGAGCGTCTCATTCCTCTATTTTTTCTCATTCCTTTACTCTTCATCATATCTCGTTCCTCATTCCTCCTTCCTCGTTCCTCGAATTTTTTTATTTTGATCAATTTTGATTTCAATTTTGTTTAATTTCCACGCAGAGCGTGCAGTCTATAGCACAAGTGCTACTCTTTTTTATGGGGCGCCTCCGGCGGAAATTATTCAAAAATTAAATAAAAAATTATTCAAAATTCTATTTCTTATTCCGCCACCAGTCATATCTCGCACCTCCGTACCCCCGCGCCCCCGCGCCACCGACTAATCTCACTCCTCACTCCTCCCTTATTTTGATCAATTTTGTTTTCAATTTTGATTAATTTCCACGCAGAGCGTGCAGTCTATAGCACAAGTGCTACTCTTTTTTATGGGGCGCCTCCGGCGGAAATTATTCAAAAATTAAATAAAAAATTATTCAAAAATCTTTTTCCAATCCCGCAACCCCCAGTCACATCTCCTTCCTCATTCCTCATTCCTCCTTCCTCGAAAAACCCTCTTTCCTCTACTCTTTATGTAATCATCTGTAAACCGTAAACTGTAAACTGTAAACCATAATCATCCCCCTATGTAATCATCTGTAAACCGTAAACCGTAAACTGTAAACAATATATTTAAAACCTCACATTAAACGCCACACTCGGCACGATACCAAACAGCGAATACTGTTTCGCCTTCGTCCTGGCCCCATTCTCCGAGTCCTCGAAATTAATCAGATACGGGTTATACCTATTATATATATTATAGATACCAAACACCCACTCCGTCTCAACACGTCTCCTTCCTCGTTTTCCTCGTTCCTCATTCCTCATTCCTCCTTCCTCATTCCTCGTTCCTCGTTCCTCATTCCTCATTCCTCGTTCCTCCTTCCTCGTTCCTCGTTTATACACCGCACTCACGTCCAGATGATGATAGTCCGGAGCCCTGTATCCATTACGCTCAGCATAATAGTAGATCCAGTTGTCGATCACCTGATACTTGCCACTGGGCGCCGTGAAGGCCTGTCCGCTGTTGAACACCCACGCAGCATTAAAGGTCCAACGGTCGTTCAGCCGATACATCCCCACGATATTGATGTCGTGGCGACGGTCGTTGTTGGCGTCATACCACTGTCCCCCGTTGATGCCGTCGATACGGGTCTTCGACCACGAGAGCGTGTAACCGATCCAACCCGTCAGACGCCCGCTGTTCTTTCTGGCACAGAGTTCCACGCCATAACTCTTCCCTTCGCCAGCCAATACCAGACGCTCGATCTCGATCTCACTGCTGAACGACTTGCCGTCCTTATAGTCCAGCACATCCCGTATCTGCCTGTAATAGCCCTCGATGCTGAAGTCATAGTCCTGCCGGGGTGTCATCAGATAGAAGCCCCCGCTCCACTGGTCGGCTGTCTCCGGCTTCACGATGTTACTGCTCATGGTGTAGCGGTCAAAGGGGGTCGACGTACTCTGGTTCCTCAGGGCATGCAGGTTCTGCGAGGTCCGGGCGTAACCCAACTTGATGCTCGTCTGTGGCGTAGGCTGCCAACTGATACTCGCCCGGGGCTCCAACGTCAGATGGGTCTTCACGATCTGGTTCTTACCATAGTTGTAGTACCAGCCGATGTCCCCGTTGCGCTCGATGTCATAGTAGAGCGAACCGCCCAGCGGCATGAAGGCATTCACCCGCAGACCCACCGACGCCTGCAGGTCGGACCTCAGGTCGAAGGTACCGTTCACCCAGGCAGTGTTCTCCCAGGCACGGCGCTGTTCCTTATCATATTTGTTCAGCACCTGCCACTCTGCCGACTTCACGTTCCAGAGCGAGGTCTGAAGGCCTGCCCGGATGGTGAGAGGCAAGAGAGAGCGATGACCGGTCGAGGGGATATGGATGGAGAAGTCCTGGCGCAGGCTCATCTGGCGGATATGCCCCTTATACCAGAGGTTCATCCGCAGGAAGTCCACGCCGTTGTCAGTCTCATAGTTGCTGAGGTAGGCAGTGGTCTGGGCGTAGGAGTCACCCTTGAAGTGGTGTAGCCATTTCAGGTTAGCCGTCAGGTTACCCCACCGGATGTCTGCCATCTTGTCCACCGACGTACGGTCATGACTCGTGAAGAAGGTCAGGTACATCTGGTTCTTGGCGTTGATGGTCCAGTCCAGTTTCACGTTCACGTCATAGAAGTAAAGGGTGTTGTCCTTGAAGTCCTTCGAGGCCTTCAGAAGCAGGTCCATATACGTCCGACGGGCTGTCACCAGCAGCGAGGCCTTGTCTTTCGCGATAGGACCCTCCAGCGTACCTTTGGCAGAGAGCAGTCCCACGCTCGCCCCACCATGCCAGCCACTCCTGTTTCCAGTCCTGCCGGTGATGTCGAGCACGGCCGACGATGCCCCGCCATACTGGGCAGGCAACAGTCCCTTGTAGAGGGTCGCCGAGGCCAGGGCGTCTTCGTTGAAGGCGGAGAACAGACCGGCCAGGTGACCGGAGTTATAGACGGGTGCTAGGTCGAAGAGCACCTGGTTCTGGGCCGATGTGCCTCCTCTCACCTGGAAACTGCTCGAGGCGTCGCTCTCAGCCTTCACGCCCGGCAGCAGTTGGATGCTCCGCATGATATCCGCCTGTCCGAACAACTGTGGGGCCGAGGTCAGGTCCTCTATCTGGATCACCTCCGCACCCGTCTGCACGTTCTGGATACGCTGTCTGGCCGAGTTCGACGTCACCACCACCTCCTCCAGCCGCTCTGTGCGGATGGTGTCCTCCTCCGCCACCGGCAGGGTCAATACCGTCATCAGTAGGCTCGTAAGTCCAATCATGGCTGCAAAGGTAGTGCAAATCGAATGAAAAACCAAATAAATTTGAGTTTTTCTGAGATGCAGCCTACCTTCGAGCATCGCTCAAAGGTACGAATAAGTGAGAAGAAAACCAAAATTATTTTGAGTTTTCTCGAGCGTGAGTACCTTCGAGCATGCTCAAAGGTACAATTTATTTACGACAACTCAGACAACTTAGACAACTATGTTTATATTATTTAGACATAAGCGCTCGGCGACGCAAGGAGACGCTTGCTACCGAAGGGACGCAAGAACATAAGAACATAATAATATTCTTTAGCACAAGTGCTACTCTTTTATGGGACGCCTCCGGCGGAAATTATTCAAAAATTAAATAAAAAATTATTCAAAATTCTATTTCCTATCCCGCGTGTAATCATCTGTAAACCGTAAACTGTAAACCATAATCATCACCCCCCAATGTAATCATCTATAAACTATAAACTTTAAACTATAACAAATCTAATGGCTTGCACGGTAATCATCTGTAAACCGTAAACTGTAAACTGTAAACCATAAACATCCTCACTCCTCGATAAAATTTTGTTTTTTTATTAAAAATCTCTGTATCCCGTAGCACAAGTGCTACTTTTTTTATGGGCCGCCTCCGGCGGAAATTATTCAAAATTAAATAAAAAAATTATTCAAAATTCTATTTCCTATCCCGCATCCCCGAGTAATCTCCTTCCTCGTTCCTCCTTCCTCGAAAAAACCTCCTCGAAACATCCTCCTCGAAACATCCTCCTTCCTCGAAAAATTTTATTTTTGATTAATTTTGATTTCAATTTTTGATTAATTTCCACGCGAAGCGTGCACCCCGTAGCACAAGTGCTACTTTTTTTATGGGACGCCTCCGGCGGAAATCTTTCAAAAATTAATTCAAAAAATGATTCAAAATTCTTTTTCCAATCCATCGTCCCCCATCGCCCCCTATCATATCTCGCACCTCCGTACCCCCGCGCCCCCGCACCACCGACTAATCTCACTCCACACTCCTCACTCCTCCCTCCTCGAAACATCCTCCTTCCTCGAAAAAAAAAATTCTTTTTTAATCTCTGTCTTCAAAAAAAATCGTACCTTTGCACCCGAATCAAATTGCAAACCGTCAATGAAAAAGATCATTTTAGCCCTCGTGGCCATCACAGCACTCTGTGCCTGCAACAGCGAAAAGAAAGACTTCTCGTATCGTGGCCTCCCCATGACCCTCCCCTTCCAGACCTTCTGCGACTCCCTCCAGCAGCGCGGCTATGCCATCGACTCCGCCAAGACCGACTCTGCCTTCACACGCGTCGTCATGGCCCGTCCTGGCGACCACTACCGTCTCATGCTCGCCCAACAGGATGGCCGTCTCCAGGCCCTCCAGGAGAACTACACCCTCTCCACCAACGACAGCACCCGCCGCACCTGGCAACAACTGCGTGACGACTTCGAGAAGCAGTTAGGCTCCTGGCCCAACATGCCCAAGCACGGCGATGATCACAAGATCGCCAAGTTCGAATCCGACGGCGGCTTCATCACCCTCACCCTCGAAAACACCTACCGCCCCACCCTCACCGTCCTCTACGAACTCAAATAATAGACATAGTAACTATTTAAGACATAGTCGCTCGGCTTTGCCGCTTGCTACCGAAGGGACGCAAGAACATAATAACTATTTTTTAGACATAAGAACATAAGGACTATTTCTAAAGACATAGTATTATTTAAGACATAGTAACATAATAACTTTTTTAAAGACATAAGGACATAAGAACATAATAACTTATTTTTTAGACAGAATTGCATACTCCCTCCTATGTAATCATCTATAAACTATAAACTTTAAACTATAAACTATAAACTGTCCCTCCTATGTAATCATCTGTAAACCGTAAACTGTAAACTGTAAACTATAAACAGCCCCCAATGTAATCATCTGTAAACCGTAAACTGTAAACTGTAAACCAAAAAAAACAGCCTCCTCGAAAAATTTTATTTTTGATTAATTTTGATTTCAATTTTGAATAATTTCCACGCAAAGCGTGCACCCTGTAGCACAAGTGCTACTCTTTTATGGGACGCCTCCGGCGGAAATTATTCAAAATTAAATAAAAAAATTATTCAAAATTCTATTTCCTATCCCGCGTGTAATCATCTGTAAACCGTAAACTGTAAACTGTAAACCATAATCATCACCCCCCAATGTAATCATCTATAAACTATAAACTTTAAACTATAAACAAATCTAATGGCTTGCACGGTAATCATCTGTAAACAGTAAACTGTAAACTGTAAACCATAAGCATCTTCCTCGAAAATAAATCTCCCCAAATGTTTGCATGTTTCGGGATTTATTCGTACCTTTGCACCCGACATCACGCCGTACATGCCCTGAGGGGCTGTGAAGGTGTGGGTCAAGACATTATGGAACAGCGTCTTACAACGCTTTGTTTTTGGTTTCTTGAACCTGAGAAATTCAATACTACCAATCAAGAACATTGCAGAGTAGATGCTACGGGTGGTATAATCATCTCCCGTCAGTGTGCGGAGGCTCGTGTAGCCTCAAGCACACTTTTACGGGTGTTATTATACACGGCGTGGGCGTCATCTGTTTGTTTATTGGTAAGGTTTTCTCAGGACCTAAGAGACGGACGGGCAGGGTGAGAGTTCACGCTCTTTTGTTTCTCCAGGTCAGTTCCTGACCGCGATTCCGACTGAGAGCAGGCTGATTCCTTCGAGATGGCTTTAGTATGTCACTGTCTTTTCAGGCAAAACGAGCGATTTCTTTAAGAGGTATTGACGAGCGCCTCCGCCATGTCCATGGTGGTGACCCCAAGAAGTAGCCTGACCCCAACCCCATGATCGACAGAAGTCAACCCCTGTGGTTCCCCCTGCGGGTCAGTTACTCACATGTCTCCCGTCTGATGAGCCTCAAGGAAGAGTTCGACAAACTCAACCTCGAGAACTACGTGGCGATGACCCACAAGAAGGTGGGTTTCACCATGCGCCTCGTACCAGCCATCAGCAACCTCATCTTCGTCCGCTCCACCTATCAGGCGCTCAGCGAGGTGAAGCAGGAGCCCCGTTTCGATCACATCCGTTACATCATGCACGAGGTCTACGACGACCGGGAGCCCTATCACGAGCCCCTCTATGTCCCCGACCGTCAGATGGACGACTTCATCCGGGTCTCATCCGTCCACGACAACCGTGTCGCCTATATGGACAACCTCGACTACGCCTTCCGTGAGGGTCTCTATGTGGAGATCATGGATGGCTATTTCACCGGCGTCCGGGGCATCGTGAAGCGTATCAACGGCAGCAAGGGCGTGGTCGTCCCCATCCGTGAGGTCGCCGCCGTCGCCATCCGCAACGTCCCCTCCCGTTACCTCCGCGTCCTCTCCCCCGAAGAAATCTCCGCCCTCTAATAGCATACTACCTCTTTATGTAATCATCTGTACGCTCGGCTTTGCCGCTTGCTACCGCAGGGACGCAAGAACTGTAAACAGTAAACTGTAAACTGTAAACTGTAAACAGTCCTCGCACCCCCGCGCCTCCGGCGGAAATTATTCAAAAATTAAATCAAAAAATTTAGACATAAGGACATAATAACTTATTTAAGACATAGTAACATAATAACAGAATAACTTTTTTTTAGACATAATCGCTCGGCTCTGCCGCTTGCTACCGCAGGGACGCAAGAACATAATAACATATTTTTAGACAGAAGAACATAAGAACATAAGAATTGCATACTACCTCTTTATGTAATCATCTGTAAACTGTAAACTGTAAACAGTAAACAGTCCCCGCGCCTCCGATTGTAATCTCCTTCCTCTTTCCTCCTTCCTCCTTCCTCGAAAATAAAAAACCATGCCCCTCGACTCCCCAACTCTCGCAGCCTTCCGCATGCGCTGCTGGTACGAACTCGGCGACACCGCCCACGACCACTACGTCCAGGACTACAGCCAGTTACTCCACGACGCCTACCTCATGCGCCAGGACATTGTCAAGACCCTCCGCACCGAGTACCCCACCCGGAAGCGCCTACCTGCCGGCAAGACCGACACCCTGGCAGAACTCCTGGTGACCGCCCTCCTGGCCGACTTCTACAGCAAGGGCTACGACAGTCGTCCCGTCGACTTCGTCGGTCGCTGCTACGCCATCCTCCCCAAGGTCACCAATACCGTCCTCCGCTGTTACCTCCTCGTCCTCCTCTTCTGGCTCGACGGTCCCGACCCCGAACTCCAGTCCCAGATCGACACCCTCATGTCCCTCTGGAACCACTCCACCCTCACCCCCGAGGACCAATACGTCCGTGACCTCTACCACGCCCTCACCACCCCCATCCCCAGCCAATAAACATCCCGCCTCCCCCCGCACCAGCCGATAAAAATCCATGGCTCACCCCGTAGGGGCACAGGCTTTGTGAGCCATACCAAACCCCTGACGGAGGGCGGCTTGCCCCCGGAGTCAGTTACATCCTCTTGCCAACGATTGGCGAGAGGCTTGGAGAGTGGTTCGAGTTCCTCCTTAGGACAAGGAGGATGAGGTGGTTGTGACCCCTGCAGGGGATCCCTGCATTATAGCCGTCCCTTATCAAGGGACTCTAAACTTTGCTTCTTTCTCTGCGCCAGAGAAAGTAAGAGAATAAAGCTTCTGTTTCTCTCTCGAGAGAAAAAAGAAAACTTTCTAAAAGTTTTGCTTAATTCAAATAAATATCGTATCTTTGCCCCAAAATTGAGATAATAGAAACATGGCTTCAGACAAGACACAATATGTAGTAGCATTGATTGCTGAGTTCGCAAATCATTTCGGGCTTACAACCTCTCAGGCAGTAGAGTACTTGAGCCAGTATAAGGCTTTGGAACTTTACGACCGCCAGTATGGCTATTTACATACGCAGTCGTTTGAATCGAACGTACGCGATCTCTCTGCCTATTGCCGTAGAATGGGAGGAGAGTTATGATAACATTGTATCATGGTTCTAATGTCCAGATAACAGACATCAATCTCGCTAAGTGCAATCCCTATAAGGACTTTGGCAAGGCCTTTTATCTCACTTCCGAGAAAATTCAGGCAATGGATATAGCTCTTGCTAGAGTAGATTTCTTTGGTGGCAGTCCCGTAATCAACACATATAGCTTCGACGAGAGAGTTCTATTTGATGGAACATTGTCATACAAGCAGTTCGACGATTATTCCGAGGAATGGGCAGACTTCATCTATCAGCATCGAGATGAGACAATTGTCCCACCTTATATGCACTCTTTTGATGTTGTCTATGGACCAATAGCCAATGACCGTGTTGGACTACAGATACGAAACTATCGCCTGGGATACATAGACAAGAAAGAGTTCCTTAGGCGTCTGAAGTATATGAAGGGCGTAACCTTCCAATATGCGTTTTGTACCCAATGTGCAATTGAAAAACTGCAGCCTTATGAATGTAAGTGAACAAGAGTTTAAGTTCATGACGGAGAGTATCACCTCAGATTTGATACAGTTACTGATAGATCGTGAGCATTACACACTTCCACAGGCTGTTGAGGCAGTATACAAATCTGATATTTATGCAGCCCTACTGCGTCCCAGGACTGGCCTCTATGCACAAAGTTCTGGATATGTCTATCAATATCTTGACAAAGAATTGAAGAATCGATAATTTTCATTTGTTTACAATAACAATGGCCCCATCTCCCGATGGTGCCCCTTTAAGCATACCCCATTGGGGGTTCACCCCATACCCTAGTGTTCTCAATGGTATAGATTATTATGGTTATCTCAATGTTTTTACGGCTCCCTCAATGCGCCAGCCGATAAAAACCATGGCCCACTCTACGCGCCAGCCGATAAAAAGACCATGGCTCACCCCGAAGGGGCACAGGCTTTGTGAGCCATACCAAACCCCTGACGCAGGGCGGCTTGCCCCCGGAGTCAGTTACATCCTTCCCATATAGGGGAAGGCTTGGTTAGGGTGGATGTCTCTTTGCTTCTTTCTCTGCGCCAGAGAAAGTAAGAGAATAAAGCTTCGTTCTTCGCGCCGAAGCGCTCGGCTCTGCCGCTTGCTACCGCAAGCAAGAAACCCTGCCTGTTAAGGCAGTAAGAAATATGTTCTAACGACATAAAGAATAGGAAGTTATGGAGTAAACCACCATACTTTATAGGGGTAAACCCCTATTAGCAACTTCATAACCTGGCGGTGTTAACCCCATAACCCCCTATTCCTTAAGAGGTTAAAGCCCTATCCTACTTCCGATATTCAGGCTGAAGAGCGGCATAGTAAGCCGATGCCGGGAAACAAGGACAGGCCTTGGCGACGTGAGGCAGTTCACAATGCCCCATGACCCGGGCATCAGGATACTCAGCCGTCAGTTCCTTGAGCAGGGCGAACATCGAAGCCTTCTGGGCCTCAGTCCGGGTGTCGGCAGGACGCCCCTTCTCATCCAGCCCACCCTCGTAGCAGATACCGAGAGAGCAACTGTTGTAGTGGCGGGCATGAGCCCCACGGACATTCTCAGGGAGGATGGGGACGATGGCGCCGTTACGACGGATATAATAATGATAGGACGGCTGACCGAAGCGGGCGATGCCCGTGGCGATCAGGTTGTCGACGCCGAAAGGCCGGTCACAGCGCGTGGCGCTGCAGTGAATAACGAGCAGTTTGACTGCAGAATGCTTCAATTCTTTCATAGACATAGTAATTTTTAAAGACATAGTCGCTCGAGCTTTGCTCGCTTGCTACCGAAGGGACGCAAGAACATAATAACTAATTTTTAGACAGAAGGACATAAGGACATAAGATATAATACTACCTCTTCATGTAATCATCTGTAAACCGTAAACAGTAAACAGTAAACAGTAAACCGTAAACTGTAAACAGTTAATCCATGCAGGACTGCATGAGGAAGGTTGACACGAAGGCGGTAATGACCGTCAGGACAAAATTTGCAATTTTATTAATCGTTTCTCGTTTCATATAATTGAAATTTTAAAAGTTAAAAAAATATTATTTTTGCAGGGCAAGCCCTGCTGGTAATTCTTACTTTCTTCGGCGCGAAGAAAAAAGCATTGTTCTCTTACTTTCTTCGGCGCGAAGAAAAAAGCATTGTTCTCTTACTTTCTTCGGCGCGAAGAAAGAAGCAAAGAAGCATCCACCTAACCCGAGCCCTTCCCTATATGGAAGGGGCGTAACTGACTCCGGGGGCAAGCCGCCCTACGTCAGAGGTTTGGTATGGCTCACAAAGCCTGTGCCCCTACGGGGTGAGCCATGGGTGTTTATCGGCTGCGCAGAGAGAAGCCGGGACACGGTTTGATATTATTATCGGCTGGCGCATGGAGGGGCACACGATGAGTTTACCTGGCTGGTGCATGGAGGGCCACACGATGAGTTTACCTGGCTGGCACATGGAGGGCAACGCGATGAGTTGAGTTTACCTTGCTGGCGCATGGAGGGCCACACGATGACTTTTTATCCGCCAGCCCAATGATATAGCGCTTTTTCTGCCTCAATGTGAGCCCCTTTCCAAGGGGCGGCGCAAGCGGGGATGTAGACAATCATGGCTCGCCCGAAGGGCACAGGCTCTGCGAGCCATACCAAAACCCTGACGGAGGGCGGCTTGCCCCCGGAGGCAGTTACGCCCGCCCCATATAGGGGGCGGCTCGGTGGGGGTGGATGTCTCTTTTAGTTCTTTTCTCTGCGCCAGAGAAAAGGACAAGAATGGTAAGCAGGGCCGAAGCCCTGCCAAAAGTTACCCGTTGCCACCGTCTCCGGCGCCAGATCCTGAAGAGCCCTCCGGCATGAGACTGGTGTCGAAGGTCTCCTCGAAGAGGACATCCTTGACAAGCGTCTTGGCAATGACGAACTTCTGCGTGATCTTACCCTGCTTGTTCACGGTCTGACCGACGACGACACGCTTGCTCTCGGGCTGGAACAGCACCCGGCGCGTGGTGATGGTCTGGGCACCACAGTCCTCCTTCTCGGTGACACCGATGCTCGAGAAGCCCACCTTGAAGATGCCGATGCCATCGAGTTTCACCTTCTGACCCAGTTCGAAGAAGTGCTTCATGGCACCGCCGAGTTCATCGAGCACGGCCTTGATGTCCGACTTCTTGACGGTGGCCTGGGTCTGGATAAACTCCGCCAGTTGCTCGGTGGTGATGAAGCGCTGGTCGTAGACCGCGGTGGCGAACCACTTGCCGAAGGCCGTGGACTCGTCGTTGGAGTTTTGGATTTTTCTGAATTTCTGAGACATAGTTTAAGAAGTTAAAGAAGTTAAAGAAGTTAAAGAAGTTAGAGAAGTTAAAGAAGGGCTGCGCGCCGGCCCTGTGTCTCGTGGGGATGAGTCGTAGACGACGTTCCTTTGATTCACACTGCAAAGTTACAACATCCGCAGAAACCATCTGTTCCTTTTTGTGCGCTCTTGTGCGCTTTGAGGAAAAAATCCACAGATCTCTCATGTCTCACAGATTTTTATGTCCCGCAGAAATGAAAGAAATAAAAGAAATTTTTCGCTTCGCTCTCTGTGCGCAGCCTGTGCCGGAGGCACTTTCTGTGATTTCTTTCATTTCTGCGGGACTTAAAATACGGTGCGCAGCCTGTGCCGGAGGCACTTTCTGTGATTTCCTTTATTTCTGCGGGACAACAAAAACTCTGCGGGACGATAAAATTTCTGTGATTTCCGTGATTTCTGTGTGAGATTAGGGTTCACAGAGATATTCCACGATGAGTTCCACCTCCCGCCGGGTATACCGATGAGCATTAGGCGGTGAGTTCAGGGCCCGCAGCCTCTCACGCAGTTCGCCGTTGTAGTCGATCCAGTAGTTCAGGTTGTTCATTGCCCCCTTCTTCGTCTTGGCATGAGGAAAGTAGAGCATGGCCAGTTCCGACTTGCCATAAGATCGCATCTCGAACGGCTTCACCGGTTCCCCCGGCTGGTTAATCAAATACAGGAGTTCTCTTAGTGCTTTTTCAGTCATATAAACATTAAATTAATAAATAATAGCACGCTTCGCGTGGAAATTAAACAGAATTAAAACAGAATTTTGAATCATTTTTGAATTAATTTTTGTACAATAATAATTATTTGTTATTTTGTTATTCTGTCTGTTAATTTGTTACTATGTCTTTTCATCTGTTCTTCTGTCGAAGAGGAAGTCTACGAGGTCGATCTTCCGTGCTTTCTGCTCAGCCGAGGCATGCTGTTCCAAGACGGTACTGACCCAGATCGGCGGGGAGTCCTCCCAGAAAGGCTGTTGCATCACCATCTGTGCCGCCTCATACCACCGCCTGTACGCCATCCCCTCCGGATCAGTATCCGGAAACAAAATAACCCGCCTCCCCCTGAGCGGCCGGAACTTATCCACCTGCACCTCGCCGAGACCCCCTGCCGCTAACCACACATACTGAGGATACCGCTCCGACAATATAAAGGCCGTCTTCTCCGCCTCCACCACACAGATCTTTTTCGAGGAAGGAGGAAGGAGAAAGGAGGAAGGAGATATGTTCTGAGCGGTAGCCGATAAAAAATTCAAGCCGTGTCCCGGCTTACCAGAACATAGAAAAAGTTGTCGGTTTCCCGCTACTTTTTCTTTAAGCCTCTCCCTATGATGGAGGGGAGTAATCACGGCGATAGCCGTTTCCCCTCCTGAGTTAGGAGGGGTTAGGGGTGGTCTGAACAAGCGCTCGTTAAGGGGAGAAATGAGGTGCGCCCCGAAGAAGCAGTGTGAGGTCTCATGAGGATTCTTGGGAAACGGATCCCTCCGACGGAGGAGCGCCGAGACCCACGTCGGGTTCCGCCCCTTATCCCGATGACAGTCAAGGCCATAATACATGACCTTCCCGTCACGGACCCGCTCCTCGTGGTCGATCTGCCAGAAGATGACGCCGCCCTGCCTCGAGGCCCCCAGCCGATAGCGGCACGCCGCACTCACCATCTGCTCCCACGACAGATACCCCGCCGCGACTACCGCCTCACAGAACTGGCTCCTGATCGACAGGCACTGTCGCCAAAGCCACTCCGTCGGATGCCGTCGCTGTGCAGCGATAATCGCTTTGAATGAAGTTGTCGTAATCATAAATTTCTATCCCGTCTTCTTTTACACCCCTCTCTATATATGCCCCACCTCCTCTCTTAACAGAGAGGTGGGGCTATAGTAAGAGGGGGTTAAGAAGAGACGGGGATGACAACGATACGTCCGTTGCGATCCATCGTGGTCTGGACGATACGCTGGTCGATAGCCAGTTTGAATACTTTGTCGTAATATTTCGGCTGCTTGATGCCGCTTAGTTGCATCACCCGCCCTTTCAGCATCTCTACCGAGACCTCTGCAGCAGATGACATGGCGTCACCGAACAACAAACGCAAGTCCCACTCCCAGGACAGACGGGCGCTGCCGTCGTTGCGGATGATGTACTTCTGATTGAACGAATCAGCCTTGTCAGACTTGATCTGATAGGCTTCAGGCTTGTTGCTCATAAAGCGTCCTCCGCTGTCACGGGGCTGGTAGTCTGGTTTTACCGTCACTTCAGGCAGTCCTTCGTCGGAAATCTTGTAATAGAGCGTCTCGCCGATGCGGTACTTACGGGTGAAGATCTGTTCTACAGAGAACACGTCAGTCTGCTCAATCTGCTCACAGTAGTACACCTCAAAGGCCTTGTGCAGGATCTCGGTGCCCAGCCAGCCTCTCAGGCTGCGCTTCTCTCCAGAGCGGTTCAGGTGGATGACCACGGTGATGTTACAGTCGTTCTCCGTAGACAGTTGCATCAGTTGATTGATGATATGAATGGACTGTTCCGCGTCATTGATTGAAGGCAGCAGATCGCTCACATTGTCGATGATGACGATGTCGGGCTTGTAGGTCTGGATGCCGGCGACGAGATAGTCCATACGTTCCTGATAAGTGCAGGCCCGGACGTTGAACACGAAGAAATTCTCGTCAGCGTGAGACGGCGCAAGCCTGAACACGCGGTCAGTGAGGATGGTCTTGGTGGACTGACGGCTCTGTTCGGTGTCATACCACATCACCTTGAGCGGCTGTTCACGGATACGCTCCAACTCGAGCACCTGCTTCTCGGCACAGCAGGCCATGAGCATCGATGTGAAGAAAGTCTTTCCGCACTTCTCGAGGCCTGTGACCGTGGAGAGGTCGCGACGGGGGAAACAGGGCTTGCCGAACATCCTCAACAGATACTCCTCTGCCGGTACGGGTGTGTCGGACATGATCCTGAAACGGTCGAGTTCCAAGAGTTCTGGCGTAATGGGATTGTCGGTCCCTGCCAGAGACAACTCTTTGTCAACAATATTCATGGGTTTCATCTTTGAAAGTTTAAATGATTAAATGAGATGTTATTTGAGTCATGACTTCAGGCACAAAGATCGGTAAATTCAAGGAAAGTAACGAACAACTGTCCGCCCAGCGGACACAATATATTTTTATTAACAAAATTCAAACCCATTAGTATTCAGAAATGAAGAAGAAGTATGTTTTAGACCACCTGTCAGCGGCCCATGCCCTGGCAGTGCTGACGTTGAAGTCTGCCGACCGCACCTTCTATCGTCAGCGTCGCACCATTGAAGACCAGATCGGTCTAACCCATGGTGTCATCGGTGAAGTCTAAAGCGGAAAGATCGCCGAGGGCTTCGAGTTACGGACCTCTCAACTGATCGGCCTCTGGCGCGCCATCATCAGTCAGTACGACGACGACCCCGCCCGTCAGCAAGAAGAACTCCGCAGACTGTTATTCACCCTCCGCGAACAGATCCTCCCCCCACCCTGATGCGGCACCACCCCTGTTTCTTTCCTGAGAGAAAAAAGAAAACTTTCTAAAAGTTTTGCTTAATTCAAATAAATATCGTATCTTTGCCCCGCAAAAGATAAAATAATAATGAGCAAGTATTCAGAAGAAAACATCTCGCGGATAGGCAACGCCTCCGTGTACATTGCAGAACACACAAGCGATTTGAGTAAAACCAAATTGCTTAAACTGCTGTATCTGATGGAAGAACGCTCAGCCCTGAAATACCAGCAGCCCTTCTTGGCCCTTCCCTATGAAGTCTGGCAGGCAGGCCCGGTCGCAAAAGACATATACATAGACCTGAGTGACGGAGCAGTCCTCCTGTCCAAATACCTTAGGACCAAACTGGTCAAGCTCGACGATGGCAAGGATGCCCAGTACATTTATCCCGTCGTGACATTCGACGATGAAGACTTCTCGGCCTATGAGATTCGCTTGATGGACGAAGTCTTAAAGGAATATGGCGACAAGACCGCAACAGAACTTGTAGATATCGTTCATAAGGAGAACACCCTGTGGTATAAGATTGCCAAGGAAAAAGGCTTGCTGGAAGCCTTCCGTAAGCACGAGTGCAACAACTCCGATTACGTAATCGACTTCACCGAGGCCATGCTCCCCTGTGCCGCAGAATACTATCGCGAGGCGTTGGCAATCCATAACGCCTCCAATGCATACAGTTCAGATCATGTTTGAGCCGGGCAATCTGTTATACTTCAATCCCTTCATTTTCCCAGATGGAGGAGATCCAAAACCAAAGTTCTTTGTAGTATTAGGCGAAGTAGACGAAACAGTCTTATTAGCATCATTGCCCACGTCAAAAGACCATATCCCATCAGATTTGGAAGTGAAGTCCGGTTGTTTGGAGATTCCTGAACGTATGGTAAATGCCTATACCTTTTTGGCAAATGAAGTTGTTACAGACAATGGTTTCTTTTTCGAAAAGAACACCTTTGTCTATGGTCAGAACATCAAAACTTACAATACAATAGCCTTTTCAGAACAAGAAAAGGCAGGCGAGACAGAAATCGAACTCAAGGGGAAAATGAAAGCCGATCTCTTCACCGCCCTTAAGGACTGCCTCCGCAACTCCGATGCCGTCCGCAAAAGATTCAAGCAATACCTTTAATTGGGGTTTTACCCCATACCCCAGTGTTTTAACAATGGTATAGATTCTTAAGGCTATCTCAATGCGCCAGCCGATAAAAAAAACATCGCGTGTCCCGCGATACTAAAAAGACGCAAAAATCGACGGTTTCCGCGATTTTTGTTTAAGCCCCTGCCCTGGAGAGGGCAAAGGGGTTTGGGGTATAGGTTGAAGCCCATTCTTATGAAGAAGGGGTTGGGGTTGATGGAGGATGGCAGGGGAATCTCTGCATTAAAGCCATACAAAAACTCTGATAAATCGTCGGCTTCCGCGATTTTCAGTTAAGCCCCGGTGCTATGTAGCAAGGGGTTTGGAGAATGTAGCGCTCGACCTCTGGTCGCTTGCTACCATCGGGACGCAAGAATTTTCTTTGGTTCGTTTCTTTTTGAAAAGAAAATGAACAGCAACTGTTATGCAAGACATTTGTAGACAAATAGAAAGGATCCATTCTGAATGGTCAAAAATGAACTTAACCGATAAGATGGGTTATATTATTAGAGTTCAGTCAGAACTGAATTCTATGGCAAATACGCTTGCTCAGAATAGGATATTAAGAGGATTCTTTACCCTGGAAGAACTGACTGCCGTTCGACAGTTACAAGATATACAAAATGACCTAGATGCCCATAAGGCTGATGTGAATAGGGAAATTCATGACGAAATCGGCAAGGAGTTCTTCAAATCCGTCGTTAATTTAGGACGGTATGTTTGAATTATTAGTGTTCATTCGTTCGATTCGTGTTCAACAAATAAATATTTAGGTGGCTCGGCCCCCAAACCCCTCGGTGTTTTAGCATGGTAATAGATTATTCTGGTTCTCTCCATGCGCCAGCCAATAAGCACTCATGGCTCACCCCGCAGGGGCACAGGCTTTGTGAGCCATACCCAAACCCTGACGCAGGGCGGCTTGCCCCTGGAGTCAGTTATGCTCCTTCCATATAGGGAAGGGCTTCTTCACCGCAGTGAAGATTGGTACAACAAGGAACGGATTATTAATACAAATCATTATGCCTAAATTTTCAATAGGAGATATTGTCGTTTTAAAGAGTGATCAGGATGACAATTTCCCGATCTATATGACTGTGGAAGAAATTGATGCCAGTTTGATAACGTGTGTATGGAGAGTAGATAAAGGCTTTTCAAATAGGACTTTTCCAGAAGATACTCTCGTGAAATGTAATAACTGAGATATATGAATCTCTTAATAATCGGAAATGGGTTTGATTTAGATCTTGGGCGAAAAACTAGATATTCGGATTTCCGCTCAAGTAGATTCTGGCCATTTAATTCACTTGATCATAATGGACTAGGGTATTATATTGAGAATTTTGCTAAATCTAATTCAAACTGGTTTGATATTGAAGAATTATTGAGAGCTTATGGTGATGTTAATGGAAATGAACATAAAAAGACAGAATCGTCTTTGAGACCGATTTCTTTGAAGCAGGATCAATTGGATTTTCTCTTTTTAAATAAAAGAATGTCCAAGTATATAGAGTCTATCAATTTGACCTCAATAAATACAGATTCGGCAGCAGCAAGAATATTGAATGCTGTTTTAAGAAATGGCAAATACAATATATATAGTTTCAATTATTCCAGTCTAAAAGATATCGCTCGTTTAACCGGCTTTAAGCATCATTTTGAGCATGAGCATATTCATGGCTTAGCAGCAAATAAATCTGCGATATTGGGAGTTGATGATGAAACTGAGTTACGTGAAGGGTATGATTTCTTATATAAGACTTTTAGTCGTCATTATAAATCTCACCCAATTCAATATGACCTATTGGATGCTGAAGAAATTATTTTCTTTGGTCTCTCTTTAGGACGGATTGATTATCCCTATTTTCAAGATTTCTTTCGATTACTCTGCGAATCAAGTAATAAATTTAGGGAAAATGCAAGAAAAGTTACGTTTATTACATACGATGACAACTCAAGGCGTCAGATTTTACGACAATTGAGAGAAATGAATCATAGACGTACTAATTATCTGTTTGGCCTAAATAATGTCGATTTTATTTGCACTTCAGCAGGAGAGCCAAAGATCAATTTGAGAAAGATTGATTCCTTAATTAATTATCTTATTGATACCCAGAGTGAATTAATGAACAGATAAGATATATGGTAAGCAGCCAATTCTGTCGTATTGCAAGAAAAAGTAGAATGATGTACCTTTCTTGAGACCTTCGGAACAAGCGGCAATGCTGAGCGGCACTGATATTTTAAAATATTGACATATTGTAATTATTGAGTTATGCGAAAAGAAAGAATTGATTTTTACAAACAAATTGAAGCCGCAAGAGAATCTAAATTGCTTGTGTATATTACAAGCACAAGAGGAGGGCTTGAAACGCAAATCGCTAACGATATACTGCCCAAGTTTACGGAGCATTTGGATAAAATGGGGGATACCCAAAAGATAACTCTCTATTTATATACGAATGGTGGAAATACATTGGCTGCATGGAGTCTTGTTAATCTTATCAGAAGTTTTTGTAAAAACTTCGAAGTAATTATTCCTGCAAACTGCTTTAGCTCTGGAACTTTGATATGCCTTGGTTCTGACAATATTGTTATGACCAAACAGGCAACATTAGGACCGATAGATCCAAGTGTCAATGGGCCATTTAATCCTATGATGCCTGGCATAAATGATCCTAACGCAAAGTTACCTGTGAGTGTTGAGTTTGTAAATGCATATATCGAATTGGCCAAAGAAACTTTTGGAATTAAAAACTCTCGAAGTATGAAAGATATCTTGTTGAGCCTTTCTGAAAAGATACATCCAATGACACTAGGCCAGGTTTATCGTACGAGGAGCCAAATACAAATGCTTGCAAGAAAATTAATGAAATGGCATAAGTTATCTTCAGAACAGGAAGATGAAATTATAAAGTTTTTGTGTAGTGAGTCAGGTAGCCACGATTATTCGATTCATAGAAATGAAGCTATTGAACATTTAGGACTTCATGTTGAGAAACCAACAATGGAGTTATATAAAGTCATAAAATCTATATACGATGATATAAGTGTTGAACTGGAATTTGAGAATCCCTATACCCCTAATATTTTGTTGAATCAACAGAATCCATATCACTATTTATTCAGAAGGGGTCTTATAGAATCTCTTTATAATGGAACTGATGTTTATATGAGTGAAGGGGATTTGTCTATGACTCAAATCGGAGGAGGCATGGGACCAATAGGGCCAATACCAGTGCAGAACCAATTACAAGATAATAGGATTTTTGAGGGCTGGAAGCATGAATCATAATTATTTAGAATTACAACAGGAGTCATCCAAGTCGGGCTATACTCCAAATATTCAGGTTACCACAGGAACCTATTGTGTAACTATGTATAGTTCACAATCATCAGGCATGCCATATTCAGAGAATCCTTCTTCAAAAATAGGATAAATCTATTAGGACTTGCCCTATTCTGATTTATTGCAATAGACTGCTATGATTTGCATCACTTCTATTCTTGCGCCAGCCGACAAAAAAACATGGCTCACCCCGAAGGGCACAGGCTTTGTGAGCCATACAAAATCCCTGACGTAGGGCGGCTTGTCCCCGGAGTCAGTTACGCCCCTTCCATATAGGGAAGGGCTCGGGTTAGGTGGATGTCTCTTTCGTTCTTTCTCTGCGCCAGAGTAAAGAACAAATGACGCTCCTTTCTCTGCCCAGAGAAAGTAAGGTAAGCAGCCAATTCTGACGTATTGCAGGAAAAAGTAGAATGATATACCTTTGCACTGACATTTTAAATATAAGATTATGTTCAGTAGCAAAGACTTTGAAAAATGCTGGTTTTTATACCAGAGTGAGGGCCTTCCTTACAACCTCTCCATTGAGGAATTTTGCCTTAAACAAGGCGTACCGGTAAACGAGTTTAATAAATGGTACAGAGATACGCACAAGCGAATACACCCAACCCAAATGGATGGCGTCCCGGCTTCGGAATCCAAGGAGGAGACTCCAAGGCAGAAATGTCGGCTCTTTACCACATCTTCATTGCCGCTCGACCTTTGGTCGCTTGCAAGGCAAGAACCTGTCAGATGACGGGAATGTCTGTATTGAAATATTTTAAAAGCCTCTTTTCTGAAATAGCAAAGGGGCGTACTGATTACGAAAATATGCTGCCCATGACAATCAGTCTTTGCAAGGCAGCTTAAAAAACAATAAAAAGTATCGTGCCAATGAGAACAGAATCGAACTTGTTTGAATTATGTCGAATGCAGCCGATACTCAATAATCATTAACTTAGTCAATTTAATCGTGTTTTACCTGAAAGGGCCGCTCGGCTCTGCCGCTTGCCAAAGCAAGAACCTTTTAGGGCTATACGTCAGAATTGGCTGCTTACTTATTATGGCAGAACTTCTGCAGAACATATTTAGTATCGTTGGTTGTCCGATGGCAAAATATTTCGTTGTACCTGTTATTTCAACAGTAGTAGGTATGATGTTGAAGTATTCATGTATGAACGATGAGATGTCGAAATTCAATAGAGATCTTTTTTATTGGGGACCTAATCTGATGGCAACAACATTGTTGATTATATGCGTAGAATATTATTCAAAGATGTCGTTGATTACTGATGTGAAAAAGCAAAATGATTTTAGCAGTAATTGTATAAACTCACTATTATTGACATTTGCTGTAATATATGTTGTGAATCTTTTAATTAGGAAGAAGGGCTGGGATAAAGAGGCCAACCAATGGAGTATGTGGGGTGGTATAATTCTCCCTAATGCAATTTGTTTTTTATTGATGTTATTTGTTATGTTAATTTTGAATCCATAGAAGAAAATGTTGAGGACACTTAAAATTTTACTTCTGATTTTTGCATTATTGCTGATAGTGTATGAGATTCATCTTCTTTGGCCGTCAATTGGATGGAGCTGGATGCGTGTGCTCGATGTGGTTTCTTTTTTGTTGGGACTAATTACATCAATTATCGCGTTTGTATCATATCGTATTACACAAAAACATATAACCCAAAAGGTGTATGTCTCTTTTCCTGTAGGAATGAAAAACGAAGTAGATAAATTCAGACAAAAGAATGGCCTTATGCCTAATTTTGGAACAGAATCGCTTTCTCCTGGTAATAAATTAGAAAATGAGGTGAAGCATAAAATTGCAAAAAGTTCATATTGCTTTGTTATAATAACAAATTATATATCTCCCGTTCAAAAAAAAGAGATACGAGAAATGAAGATGCAACGTAAAGATATTACGCCAATACTTATAGATGGAATAAAATCGCCTATGCAATTAAGTGGATATGTTCCAATTCAGGTAGATTCTGTAAATTTACCTTCTTTAGTAGTTGGGAATTGATCTTTATTGATAAATGAAAAAAGTTATGGAAGATCAATTATTAGAAGAATTGTATGCGTCGTATCAAGGCGATGCTTTTGGAGTTTGGCTAAAGGGTTCTGTAGAAAAGAATGGAGAACTCGTCACAGCAGAATTGATAATTAATGATTATTCAAGAAGACAATCATCCAGTGGAATGTCCGGGACTGTTAGTTATAGTCGAAATTTTTGGGGCAGTGTTAAAAGGGAATTTGATAAGTTGGTTTGCGGGAGCTCTCCTTATGAGAAAGAAAATGAAGACTACTATGTGCTGGGCAGATTCTATTCATTAGCAACGGCGTCAGCGATGGCTTCTTCTATATCTCAAATGACAAATATTCCCGTGTATATATTAACACCAACAATAGCCTTAATGCTGCATTCTTTATTTAAGATAGGCAGAAATGCATATTGTAGCAAGGTCTAACTTTCAACTCTCAGCTATCGAAAAGAAGTTAGGAACCAATTCGTGAGACGCTATATTACTGAGAATTCGGTATTAAGGTAAGCTGTAATAACAACGTGGAAGATACCATATACGAAAATATAAAGATGCAGATGCCTTCATCGTTGAAGATGATGATGGATCAGCTGAAGCGCTATCTCGAGGAGAATAGGGCTGCAGCCATAGTTGGTGCCGGCTTCAGTCGTAATGCAATGATGAATGAGGCTTCTTCGATGAAGGACTGGAATCAACTTGGTCTGGATTTCTTCAAGCGTCTATATGGCCATACACCATCGGAAAAAGAAGGTATGTTCCTTAGTCCGATTCATCTGGCATCAGAAATAGAAGCCTCTTTTGGCCGCTATGAATTGGACAACTTAATTATGCAGTCACTTCCTGATGAGGTAGTAATACCAAGTAAGCTGCATTCTCAGTTGATGGGTCTCAATTGGCGTGATATCTTCACGACCAACTACGATACACTACTTGAAAGGGCTTACCTCCAAACAGAACGTCCTTATACTGTTGTTACAAATAAGGATACTCTTTTATATTCTACACACCCGCGAATAGTAAAGTTGCACGGTTCGTTTCCTAATATTCATCCGTTTATCATTACAGAAGAAGATTTTCGTACATATCCACAATGTTATCCAGAGTTTGTTAATACCGTCCGTCAAGCGTTAATAGAGAATCTATTCTGTATGATAGGCTTCTCTGGCGATGACCCCAATTTCAAAAGCTGGTTGGGATGGTTGCGTGATGTGATGGGTAAACAGATAGCACCTGTTTATCTGATAACATTTGACCGAAACCTTCATAATGCCAAGCGTAAACTTTATGCTGCCCAGAATATCGACATTATGAATCTGGCCGAACTGCCAGATATAAAGAATAACATCCAAGAAGCTTTCAGTTTCTTGTTTAGGTATCTGAGTGAACCTGTGACAGTAAAATGGACAGGTGTTATTGGCAAAGATTTAAGTAAGGTAAAGACATCACAAGATATAGTTGACATTACAAAAGAGATGGCCGCTGTCCACAGGGGTTACCCTGGGTGGTTGGTACTCCCCAAAGATTATTATGAAAACTTCCGTGATATAGACCATTCTATTATTGGGTTTGATCTTTCCAAGATAGAGGGAGTCGATGTTAACATACGGGTGAACTTCCTTTATGAACTCAATTGGCGACAGAAAATTTCCCAATCACCTATAGGCGTGGAATGGTTCATTAAGGAATTGACAGATTTACCATTTCTTTCTGATAGCTACAAAGGTGATACCTCTCAAAAAATAATTGACTTAAAGCTCTCTTTACTTACTTATTATCGTCGTAGAGGTTCTTATGAAGAATATGATGCTCTTATCCTACAATTATCTGAGTGGAGTCAGGATTTAAGCTTGTCTCAAAATCGGTGGTTCTTCTACGACCGGTGCCTTAAAGCTGCATCGCTTTTAGAGTATGATGTGCTATCCCAACTGCTCTCACAGTGGATAATTGCTCCGACAGATTATGTAGGGGCAATTTGGAAATCATCGATACTTTATGAAGTTGGGCGTGGAGCTGAGGGTACAACTCTCCTTAATATGGCAATGCAGCACTTAAACATTGCGATTCTCTCCAAGGGTAAGAACGATGATTATCTACGTTCCTGCAAAACGGTAATGCATAAGTTACAGCGTATCTACACTTGGGCAGCAGGAAAAGATACAGAATTGCCTTTCAATCCTTATAAGACAGTTGACTATTTCAAGTCTGAACTTCTGAAACCACGTAAGGACGATGGAGCAACGCATATCCATCATTTCAATGTCGGGCATACAGATCGGTCCTATCATTTCGGTAGTATGCGTTTTGTTGATTCCTATCTCTTTAGTTATCGCTATTTTGCTTTGTGCGAGTCTTGTGGCTTTTCATTCGGAACATATGGAATGACAATCGATAGGGAGAACAATAGATTCTTTCTCAGTCATATCTTGGCTGATGACTACATCTATGCTTCTGCCATTATGGTAAGAAGCTGTACAGAAGAATATGTGAAAGATTGTGTAACTCGCAACAAACTTACAAGTCTTTCGACAAGAACTGCTGATGATCTGTTCTTTTTATATTTGGAAAAGTTACAGCAGTTGCCTTCTGTCACGAACGTAGCACTTCGAGAGCGATTGCTGAGAGTTGTATTACCCTTACTATCACGTTTTTGTGTGAAAGCAAGCCTGAAGAATGTTACGGCTTTAATCCCAATTCATTTTCAGGTATTCTCAAATAATAAAGAACACTTTAAACCTGTTGATTATAATACTATCTATAACAATATTCCGTTGACTGAACGTATTATTATGCAAGAGGAATCCTTTGAGCTACCGATTGCTAATGACGGTCATAGGAATCGTGATATACCTCAGCGATATGATCACCTTGATAAGCTACATCTTTCAGACAATGCTATCCAGATGATAAAAGAAGGACTATATTGTGATGATGCTGACATCCAACGGAAGTCTTTTTATAGGGCTATGATTGCATTGCACAGTGGCACTTCAGAAGATCTTAAAGGTCAGATCGAGTGGTGTGTGTTCTGTTGGCGTATGAAATCCAAGGTAGACGATCTGATACGAGAATCATATACGTCTGTGAAGGATTTCCCTCCTTATGAAGACCATCGTAATACTTTAATTCAAGAAGATTTATCCCGTTTAGAGTCTTTAAACGTTGAGAGTATCAAAAGCTCAGAAGTATTCAGTTGTATGTGTCGCTTGCTTGACAATTTGGCAATCTTCCATGATGGATTAAAACCTGAGAATCATCAAATGGTGATTTCGAAGTTTATCACAATTGTTAAGGGGAATGAGCATCTTTTGAGTAAAGATGACTCACAAGAGTTGTTTGGCGGATTCCATGAATTTATGACAAAAGTTATCCGTTCAATGGAAGGGTATCTTTTTTATACCAATATGAAGCTCATCTCTTCGGGAGTAATTGCACAACTAACTGATGCTGTAATTCAATTAAAACAATGGCATTTTCGCTATTTATCTATGCAAGTGCTATTAAGTCCGTACGATAAGAGAGTAAAAGAGGTTGATGTAAAGAAAGAGATAGAAGACAACATCTCTAATCAAGATACTTTTATGGATGCAATTCAGGCAATAGTATTTTTATCAAGGCGAGGCAGCAACATTCAACCTATATTACAAGGCGTAATAAAATTCTGTCAGTACTCTACGAGTAGTATCGTACACCATTGGCTTAATTATTTGAAATATTTTATATGGCAAGGGCTACTGAAAGAAAATTGCCGTCAGGAGACTCTAAAGATGCTTAGGCACATATACCGTAATGTAGAATTGGAAACAGATAATGCCGATTTGCAGAACGATATACTTACATACGCCTGTCGCGTTGCAGGTGCTGCATCTTGCGAATGGGGTGATAGTCCAGAAACAGACTTGTGGAAGAATATTTCCACGGAAAAAGAAGTGTTTAACGAAGTCTGTTGGGCTTATGAATACGGTAAAGAAAAAGATATTGCTAACGAGTGATTCCTTTTCTTTTATTTAACATGAATAACTATAATAATAGTGTTAGTTGCGAGGAGGAATTTGCTTCTTTCTGCGTCAGCACTCGGCTTTGCCGCTTTCCACCGAAGGGACGAAAGAAAGGAAGAGGAATATCTTAAAGCTTCAATAAGCTGTTGAAGAAAGAATGCTTCTTAAGAAGAAAAAGAATTAAATAAATAATCTCTTTTGAAAGAGATAAAAAGTTAGAAAACCCGTCGTGAGACGCTGATTTTATAAAAAATCGTTATGTTTCGGAGGGAGGCTCTGTCTCTCATAAGAAAAGGTTCTACACATGAGTCTTCCCTCTATTTTACAATCTTAGAAACACTTATTGTTATGATTAAAACTTTACCATATTTATTATTAATAATAGGCTTAATAGTTCTGTTCCTAGTTGGAAACGTATATATTGCAGGAGTTTGTATTACTCTAGGTATTGTGATGATATTAGAAAGCATCTGGCCATCGGTCTCAGATGATTAAAAAGGCTTGACAATTGTTACCTCATAACATAAAGAAACGACTTATGACACTTCTTTCTTTGCGCCAAAAGAAAGGCGTCACAATGTTATAATAAATGATTATCTTTAAATAATAAGTAAGAATGAAACAAATCTTATTACTCCTCTTCCTGCTCCTTGGAGCAGCAGAATCAGTTCCTGTTTCTGCTCAAACAACCTGGGGGTCCCCCTCAGACAGCCAGTACAACGCTGAGGTCCGTCAGAACCTCAACCTGGATTACTCGATGCCCGACTACCACACTGGCAAGATTGACCCCAAGGTGATGGGTCCCCGCCTGGCCTTGCTCCTTGAGGAACTCTGTTCAAAATACAAAGAGTCCATTAACAACAGCTATCTTTCAACAATTCAGTGTCAACAGATAGAAGGTCTGGATTACTGCACCATCAAAGAGATGAAATTGGAAGATGTGTCCAAAACCGGCAACACCATTACCATCCGTTTCAAAACCACTCTGAATAAGAATCCTCTGAACATCAAGAAATCAGACCTCACGGTCTCCTTTGTCGATGGTGTTTCGGAAAGCAAATATGCGAATAGTCTTTTCATGACCATCTGTAAATATTTGAAGGAATAAATACATTACCACCCGATCCTGCTGTGAAGCAGCATCTATAAAAAATCGTTATGTTTCGGAGGGAGGCTCTGTCTCTCATAAGAAAGGTTCCGCTCGGCTATGCCGCTTGCCACTGTAAGGACGCAAGAACACATGAGCCTTCCCTCCTTTTATCTGAAGAATACTAATTATAATAATGAACAAAGATATAATTACCGTTACCTCGCCATTGCTACCAGATCTTGGTGAGTTTAACAAGATTTTAAAAGACATCTGGGAACGCAAGTGGATTACTAATAATGGTCATTATCACCAGGAGTTAGAAAAAGCACTGGCAGAATATCTCAAGGTCCCTTATGTGAGCCTATTTACCAATGGCACATTGCCTTTGATAACAGCCTTGCAAGCATTGAGGATATCAGGCGAAGTAATCACAACACCTTATAGTTTTGTCGCAACGACCCATGCCTTATGGTGGAACGGCATCAAACCTGTATTTGTTGACATTGACTGGAAGACGGGTTGTATTGATCCTAACAAAATTGAGGCGGCAATCACACCCCAAACCACTGCTATTATGCCAGTTCATGTTTATGGTAAGCCCTGCGATATGAAGGCTATACAGAATATAGCAGACAAGTATGGCTTGAAAGTCATTTATGATTCTGCTCATGCATTTGGCGTGGAGGTCAATGGCGAGTCAGTGCTCAATGCTGGTGATATGTCCACGCTGAGTTTCCATGCCACCAAGGTTTACAACACGATAGAAGGCGGTGCCATGATTATGCATGATGAGGAGACCAAGAAACGTATTGATTACCTGAAGAACTTTGGCTTTACTGGTGAAACAGAAGTTATTGCACCTGGCATTAACTCGAAGATGGATGAGATGCGGTCTGCCTATGGTCTGTTAAACTTAAAGCAAGTTGATGCAGCCATCGAGTCACGTCATCAGGTCGCAATCAAATACCGTGAGGCTCTTAGAGGTGTGGAAGGTATTGAATTTTGGGACGACCTGCCAGGCGTGAAACATAATTATAGTTATTTTCCCATTTTTGTCAATGCTAAGAAGTATGGCATGACTCGTGATGAGTTATACTTTAAGATGCGTGAACAAAATGTTTTTGGCCGCAGGTATTTCTATCCCCTCATTAGTGACTTCTCAACCTATCGCGGCCTTCCCAGTGCAACGCCTGAAAATCTTCCTGTTGCTACAAAAATGGCCAATGAGGTCATCTGTCTGCCAATGCATCATGCTTTGACAGAGGAAGATGTTCATCGTGTAATTAATTGTATTATCAGATAATGGCTCAAAAGAAATTAATGTTGCTTGGCGGCATTCGTTATTTGCTACCAGTTATAAAAGCTGCTCATGAGCAAGGCTATTATGTAATCACGGCTGATTACATTCCCAATAATATTGCCCATAAATACTCCGATGAATATGTGAATGTGAGTATCATAGACAAGGAGGCAGTCTTGAAAGTCGCTCAAGAGAAACAAATAGATGGTATTATGTCGTTTGGAGTAGATCCAGGTGTGGTTTCAGCCTCTTATGTGCAGAATCAGATGGGACTACCTTCTTTTGGTCCGTTTAAGTCTGTTGAAATACTCCAGAATAAAGACAAGTTCCGTGCGTTTTTGGCAAAGAACGGTTTCAATGTACCTCAAGCCAAAGGATTTGATAGTGTTGAGGCTGCAATGTCCGAGGTTTATTGGTATCCATGGCCTGTTATTGTTAAACCCACAGATGCCGCAGGTAGTAAGGGGGTAACCAGAGTAGATTGCTTAGAAGACTTAAAGCCTGCGCTCGAATATGCCATGGCCCATTCCAATTCCGGACATATCATTGTCGAGGAGTTTATCGACAAGCAAGGCTGCTCATCTGATACTGATAGTATGTCTATTGATGGTAAACTGGTATTTACTAGTTTCTGTGCCCAGCGTTTTGATGCAGAGGCTACTAATCCTTATACCCCAGCAGCCTATTCATGGCCTTCCACATTTACAAAGGAACAAGAGGAATATCTCGCTTCTGAGATTCAGAGACTGATCACGCTTCTTAATCTGAAGACCGTTGTCTATAATATTGAGGTTCGAGTTGCTCCTAACGGTAAGCCTTACATCATGGAACTGACCCCTCGCGGAGGAGGAAATCGTCTATGCGAGATGCTTCGTTATGCTACAGGAGTTGATATGATAACAGCCATTACTCGTGCTATTGTAGGTGATCCGATTCTTGAACCAATTGAGCAAAAACCTTATAATGGTCATTGGGCAGAGATCATTCTTCATGCGGATAAGGAAGGCTCGTTTGATCATTTGGAGATTGATGAGAATCTTCCTGCAGAAGTTGTAGAGGAAGACCTTTGGGTGAATAAAGGTGATCATGTAGACTCTTTTGAAGGTGCAAACAATGCAATAGGAACGCTCGTTTTGAAGTTCCAGACAGCAGAGGATCTAGAGCGTGCTATCACTCATCAGCGCGAGTGGTTGAAAGTTGTTGTAAAGTGATGAAAGCGATAGGTGGTTACTTCTCTTTGGAACTGAACGATGGTTGTGAACGTCATGCAAATGCTTTGCATTTGAATGCTGGGCGTTATGCGCTGGAATATATCCTCAAGGCTCGAAAGTATCGTAAGGTGTTTTTACCATATTATATATGTGAATCCGTTATGGAACCCATCAAGCGACAGAATGTTGAGTATGAGTTCTATCACATAAACGAGAAGTTGGAACCAGCCATCAAATTACATCCCAATGACGACGAAGCCGTGCTATATGTGAACTATTTTGGATTAAAAAATCGCTATGCAGATACTTTCTGCTATGATTTTCGAAACACCATACTTGACCAGACGCAGGCTTTTTATAGTGAGAGGGGTAACAAATACGATGATAAGGGCATCCAATGCGATACATTTTATAGTTGTCGTAAATACTTTGGTGTGGCTGACGGGGCGTATTTATATACAAATTGCTATCTTTCAAACGGCTTGCCTCATGATGAATCCTATGAGCGTATGACCTTCCTCACCAAACGTATAGACCGTTCACCGCAGGAAGGCTATGCTGACTTCCAATCAAATGATGAGACACTTAGCAAGGTAGGGATGTATCGAATGTCGCATCTTACACAGGCCATTATGCGTGGTATCGACTATTCTGCAAAGGCCAATCGTCGCATCCGAAACTTCCAGATTCTTGATCAAGCGTTACGAGAGACTAACCGTTTTAAGTGGAATATGGACTACGACACAGTACCGTTAGTCTACCCCTATTATGCGGAGGATGGTGCCTGTTTACGACAGCACCTTATTGACAACCAAGTGTTTTGTGCCCGCTATTGGCCAAATGTATTGGCATGGTGTCAGCCAAACGATTGGGAGTATCAATTGGCAGAGAATTTGGTTTGCTTGCCCATAGATCAGCGTTATAATGAATCCGATATGAAAATTGTATTAGATATTCTTGAAAATGTGGATAGGAAGCACAATTGCGAAGAAAATAAATGATATGAATATAGAACTACAAAGAAAGAAACTTCTTATTTTAGGGGGAAATGCACTGTCATGTGACATAGTGAATGCTGCAAGGAGTATGGGCGTTTATACCATTGTTACTGACTGGAATGAACCAAGTAAATCTCCGGCCAAACTGGTGGCTGACGAATATTGGAATATTAGCCTAATGGATTATGATACATTAACAGCTAATATTAAACAAGAGAATGTCGATGGTATTATAACCGGTTTTACCGATTCTTATTTATTGCCGTATCAGCATCTATGTGAGATGAATGGTTTCCCATGTTATGGTACTAAAGAACAGTTTGAAAAGACACTTGATAAGGCAACTTTTAAAGCTCTTTGCCGAGATAATTACGTAGATGTTGTTCCCCAATATGATGTGATGAATTTCGATAAACAGATTATTTCTGATTCGAATAAAATCATCATTAAGCCTGTCGACAATAGCGGTTCACGGGGTATATGCCTTTGTGAACGGGCTGAAGACTTTGACTCAATGTTACAATATGCCTTGTCGTTCTCGCAAAAAAATGAAGTTGTGTTAGAAAAGTATATGAACTGTGATGATGTGTCATTTGAATATAAAATACAAGATGGTGAGGTAATTCTTTCCTCCATTTGTGACCGTTATATATATAAAACTCCAAGTGGTGGTTCTGTCACTTCAAAGCTTATATATCCATCGAAATATATTTCTGACTATATGAAGAATGCAGATAAAAAGGTTAGAAGGATGTTTCAGAAGTTGGGACTAAAAAATGGAGTACTGTTTATGCAGGCCTTTACAGAAAACGGAAACTTTTATTTCTATGAAATGGGATACCGATTGAGTGGAGGACGTCATTATCTTTTTACGGAAAATCAAAACGGGACAAGTGCCGTTAAGGAACTTGTTTGTTTTGCTTTGTTAGGTCGCATGGCAGGTTATAGGCTTTCTGAGCAAGTAAATCCAAAGTTCCAAGATACTTGTTGTCAATTAAGTATCCTTTGCAAAAATGAAAAGATCGGAAGAATAGATGGAAAAGAGTCATTAAAAGAGATTCCAGAGGTAATTGATGCTACATATTACTATAATGAGGGCGACACTGTCGGAAAGGAAGGTACAACTGCTCAAATTTTGGCACGATTTCACATCGTGGCACATGACGATGTATGTTTAAATGATGTACTATTAAAAATAGGAAAGTCATTTTCTGTCCTTAATGAAAAAGGAGAAAATATAATTATTAAGATTTCATGATGAAGGTTGCAATTGTTGGAGCAGGTAATGGTGGTCAGACAATGGCTGCGCATTTGTCGTTGTTAGGCCATAAGGTAAGCCTATATGATATTGATGTTCCTAAGATAGAAAAACTGAAGTCTTTAGGATATATTGAACTCGAAGGGCTCCTACAAGGTAAAGTTAAAATCAATTGTATTACAACAGACCTTGTAGAGGCAGTTGGTGGGGTAGATATAATCATGGTGACAACAGTGGCGAATGCGCATTGTGCTGTGGCAAAGTCTTTGGCACCAATAATAAAAGACGGTCAAGTAATTGTTTTAAATCCTGGGCGTACATGTGGCGCATTAGTGTTCAAACAATCATTGAATGATGCTGGATGTAAGGCAAGAATATATTTAGGCGAGGCCCAGACATTAGTGTATGCCTGTCGTGTGATTGAGAATGGGCATGTGAATGTGATTGGTATCAAGGATGAAGTATTGCTGTCAGGACTTCCTGCTGCAGATACTGATTATATCCTGTCAAAGTTGAATCCGATATACCCATGTTTTGTAAAAGCAGAAAATGTTCTGAATACAAGTTTGGAGAATATCGGAGCTATGTTTCATCCCTGTGTGTTACTTTTCAATGCTGCTACTATTGAAAGGAACGATGTGTTCTGGTTCTATCGGGATATGACAGAACAGGTGGCTGGGTTTATTGAGAAATTTGATGCTGAACGTTTGGCGGTTGGCAAAGCATACGGAATCGATCTGCTGAGTGTTAGGGAATGGATTAAATTTGCCTATAAAGATACTGAGGGAGAGACACTCTGCGAACGGATGCGAAATAATCCTGCCTATCATGATATTAAGTCGCCTTCAACCATTTTTACACGCCAATTAACAGAGGACATACCAACGGGCGTGCTACCTATTATGGAATTGGGAAAAGCGGCCGGTATAGATTCGCCGCTGTTACAATCGATGATTCATATTTGCGAGGCCCTGTTGAATATGGATCTACACAACAACGGTAGAACTCTTAAGAATCTTGGTCTTGAAGGAAAGACCAAAGATGAGATCTTAAATTATATTACTCATGAAGCATAAAGTCATCTCGAATGACATTTTTGGATTTATAAAACCCTTGGTGGATGTTCACACGATGGGTATCTTTACCATGGCCAATCTTCTGAGGGATTGCGGCTACAAAGTCTATGTGGCAAACGATGATGTGGCTGAGGCTGTTGAAGATATTCACAAACTGAATAACTATAGTCTGGTTAAACGATGGATCCTTGACAATAATGTCAATCGAATAGGTTTTAGTTATCGCTTAGATCCCAAAGAAGGTTGTGATTATTTTATGTCGCTATATGAACATCTGGTAGGTGATAAGATGATGAAAGATGACGGTGGAGTCATAAAGAATGTTTCATTTGCAGGTCTTCCTGACACTTGTGAGATGGTCGCGGCTAAGACTAATGGCAAGGTCCTTTGTTTTAAAGGAAATGAGCCTCCTGTAGTGTCTCTTCGTATGTATGGTGTTCCTGAAGGTTTGCTACCAGCATCTTTAGTCAATGATAATCCATATGACAAGATGCGATGGGACTTTGCCAAAAAGCTAATAGAGTCTGATCGATGGAAAGTAGAACCACCATTGGATCATTTTGGCTATCCTGAATGCGGTAAGGATAATGATACTTTCGTAGCTAGATTGGAATATGCTAGGGAAAAGCATTCACTTCCTATTATCAGGACTCATTCAGGACCATATAATCCTAATCGTCAAGAAGCATTAAAGGAATATAATTCGTGGTGTAGGATTTTAGCGCAGAGTCAGCTTCTTGATGTGTTAAGCATTGGTAGTTCTCAGTTGACACAGGCTCATTTTGGAGAAAAATGGGATGGCCTGCCAAATGGAGGAGGAGTCCCTGTAAATTCTGAGTTGGAATACAGAATCATTAAGGAAAATGCCAACCCTATGTTGGTAAGGACCTATTCTGGTACTAAGGATGTACCAGGATTGGCTCGTATTCATGAAAGGGCTTTGAACATTTCATGGCATGCTTTGAGTTTTTGGTGGTTTGATGAATTGGATGGTCGTGGACAAAATACACTGCTTGAGAATCTGAGAGAACATTTTGATACTGTCAGATATATTGTAACGACAGGGAAACCTATTGAGCCTAATGTGCCGCATCATTTCGCGTTCCGAGGAGCTGACGATATCTCGTATATCATCTCTGGCTATCTTGCTGCCAAGGCTTGCAAGAAGATGGGGGTGAATCATCTGATTCTTCAGAATATGCTTAATACACCCAAATATACTTGGGGAATTCAGGATTTAGCCAAAGGCCGAACCATGCTAAAGCTGGTAAGGAGTCTAGAAGATGATCACTTCCATGTAAGTCTTCAGTCACGTGCAGGATTGGATTATTTTGCACCTGATTTGGAATATGCCAAGGTCCAGTTAGCAGCGGTTACTTGTCTTATGGATGATATAGAACCAGAGAATAATGACAGCCCAGAGATAGTTCATGTCGTGAACTATTGTGAGGCAGTGCGATTGGCCACGCCTCCTATTATTAAGGAGAGCATCAGAATTACCTTAAATGCGCTGAGGGAATATCGTATTGCAAGAGCAATGGGCAAGGTTCCCAACATGAAATATGACAAAGAAACACAGGAAAGATTTAGTGCGCTCTATGAAGAAGCAAAAGGTGCTATAAATCTGCTAGAGGCAAACATTCCTAATCTTTATACACCTGAAGGGTTCTATAAGGTATTTACAGAAGGATTCCTACCTGTGCCATACTTAATGGACCAGCAAAGGAAGTTCAAAAAAGCAACGCAGTATCATACTGCCATCAAGAATGGTGGTATCAAGGTGGTAGATGATGAAGGAAATGTGATTGATACTATTACAAGATATCGGAAAATCATATCATCTATCAGATAATATGAAGGAATCATTAAAACAGAAGACTGTCAAAGGAACATTTTGGAGTGCAGCTGACGCATTCCTCGGCCAAGGCGTGTCATTTTTGGTTGGTATAATCCTTGCAAGGATGCTGACTCCTGCTGAATATGGTTTGATAGGTATAGTTCTCATCTTTACCATCATACTGAGTGGTGTTGTTGATAGTGGTTTCTCCAACGCATTGATTCGGAAGAAAGACACAACAGATGATGATTACAACACTATGTTTATTACTAATATGGTGATGAGCATAGCGATGTTTGTCCTTTTATTTATTGCTGCACCATTAATCGCTCAGTTCTTTGGTAGGGAAGAATTAACGGATCTATGTCGTATAATGGGGCTGATTCTTATAATTCAGGCACTATCCATAACACAAACGACGATACTTACAAAACAGATTGATTTTAAAACAAAGACAAAGGCATCATTGATTTCCGCAATAAGTAGTGGTGTGGTTGGTATTAGCATGGCCTATGCAGGCTTTGGTGTATGGGCATTAGTTGGTCAGCAGATATTTAGAAATGCTATCTATACAATAGTTTTGTGGATGCTAGTTCATTGGTGGCCTAAGCTCTCATTTAGTAAAGATAGCTTTCACTATATGTGGGGCTTTGGGTGGAAAATGATGGTTTCTGGCATGTTGAATAATGTATGGAATCAAATGTATAAGGTGGTGGTAGGAAAGTTTTACAGTCCGGCAACACTAGGTCAATATACACGATCTAATGAATACGCAGGAATCTTTTCCCAGAACTTTACAGTAATCATACAAAGAGTGTCTTATCCGGCCCTGGCAGAAGTCCAAAATGACCCCAAGAGAATGGTTCAAGCATATAGGAAAGTTATAAAGACATCTATGTTTGTCACTATAATATGTATGTTATTGTTGGGAGCAATTTCTGAACCATTGATTTATTGTCTAATTGGCCCCCAATGGAGCGAAGCTGCATCATATTTGCCGTTAATCTGTTTGTCTATGGTGTTGTATCCGCTTCACTCTATTAATTTAAATATGCTTCAAATTCAAGGTCGAAGTGATATTTTTCTTTATTTGGAGATCATAAAAAAAATAATTGGGGTTGTCCCTTTACTCCTCGGAATATTTGTAAATATCTACTGGATGCTATGGGGCGTGATTATAACAGGTATCATTGCTTTTTTCTTAAATTCATATTATACAGGAAAGAAACTTCATTATAGTTCTTGGATGCAGTTAAGAGATATTTCAGTCTCATTTTTGTTGTCCTTTCTAATAGCTTTCACTGTTTATTTCATGAAATACCTGCCTTTTTCGTATTGGGTTATATTGCCAATACAGTTAATTGTCGGGGGTATTATGTTGGTGTTGATTTGTGAAAAGACAAAAATGGAAGAGTACTTGGAATTGAAGGCTATTTTTATATCCTATTTATCCTATTTTTTAAAAAACGACAGAGAAGTTTTATGGAATCACTAGATTTTCTCGTTTGTGTACAATGTTTTACATTCAATCACGCAAACTATATAGAGGATGCAATGAATGGCTTCACTATGCAGCAGACAGACTTTCCGTTTGTTTGTGTAATAGTCGATGATGCGAGTACTGATGGAGAACCAGCAGTTATTCAAAAATACTTAGATTGTAATTTTGATCTTCAAGACAAGTCTGTTGTACGTAATGAAGAAACAGATGATTATGTTCTGACTTTTGCTCAACATAAAACAAATAAGAATTGTTATTTCGCAGCATTTATTTTAAAGTATAATCATTATAGTTGTCCAGAATTAAAGGAATGTAAGTTTCGTTATATTGAAGAATGGTATGATAATGCAAAATACCTCGCAATTTGTGAGGGTGATGATTTTTGGATTAATACGTGCAAGTTACAGAAACAGGTTGATTTCCTTGAAGAACATAATGATTTTTGTATGGTGTGTTCAAAAGCTAAAGTTTTATATGGTGATAAACTCTTGGGAGTAAGTGGAACTTCAGACACTTCATTTGAAGGATTGTTATCATATAGTAATTTCCCAACATTAACAAGATTATATCGGAGGTCAATAGAAGATGAATATATGCGGGAAATCCAACCTTTTTCTAATACATGGATGATGGGGGATTACCCCCGGGCTTTTTACTACATATTAAAGTCAAAAGTGAAATTCCTTGATGAAGTATTTGCTGTTTATCGCATACTAGATGAAAGTGCAAGCCATAGTAAGGATATTTCTTATTTGTTTAGGTTCTATGATAGTGCAGATTGTGTAAGACGATTCTTTGTTAATAAATTTATTTTTGATAAAGACAAAAGAGATAAATATGAAAGGCTTATTAAGAAGAATGAAGTTGAATACAAAATCTCGATGCTTCTAAGTAGAAAAGAAAAACTCAAAGCACGGAAGATCCTGGATGAACAAGGAAATTCCTTGACGGCTATTAGAAGATTAAAATTTAAGATAATGTTATCCTCTTACTTACTTTATAAGGTAGTAGTGGTTTCTCAAATAGTTGTAAACAAATTGAATAGAATATGTCCCCTAAAGCATTAATCACAGGTGTCACAGGTCAGGACGGTTCTTATCTGGCAGAATTCCTGTTGGAAAAAGGATACGAAGTACATGGCACCATCCGCCGTTCATCAGTTGATTTCCGTGAACGTATAGCCCATCTAGAAGGAAAGCCCCATTTCCATCTGCACTATGCAGACCTAGGTGACTCCATGAGTATTCTCGGTGTGATAGGAAAGGTTCGTCCGACAGAGATCTACAATCTCGCAGCCCAAAGTCATGTGCAGGTATCTTTCGACTCGCCTGAGTTTACCGCAGATGTCGATGCCGTTGGCGTACTGCGTATTCTGGAAGCTGTCCGTCAACTTGGCCTTACAGAGAATTGCCGCATTTATCAAGCATCTACCTCTGAGCTTTATGGCAAGGTAGAGGAAATGCCACAGAATGAGAACACCCCATTCCACCCCTATAGTCCCTATGCCGTTGCTAAGCAATATGGTTTCTGGATTGTGAAGGAGTATCGTGAGGCATACAACATGTATTGCTGCTCTGGTATCTTGTTTAATCACGAGTCAGAGCGCCGTGGAGAGACCTTCGTTACACGTAAGATCACATTGGCAGCAGCCCGTATCAAACAAGGTAAGCAGGAGAAGCTGTACCTTGGCAATCTCGGATCTCTCCGTGACTGGGGCTATGCAAAGGATTATGTGGAATGCATGTGGTTGATTCTCCAGCAAGACAAGCCTGAGGATTTTGTCATTGCCACAGGTGTGCAGCACTCTGTTCGTGAATTCTGTTACTATGCCTTCAAGCGTGTAGGCATTGAACTGGAGTTCAAAGGCGAAGGTGAAGACGAGAAGGGTATCGACAAGGAGGCGGGTAAGGTACTGATTGAGGTTTCACCCGATTTCTACCGTCCGACAGATGTTGTCAACCTTTGGGGCGATCCTACGAAGGCTAAGGCAAAACTTGGTTGGAATCCTAACAAGACAACTTTTGAAGAACTAGTGAACATCATGGTTGACTCTGATATGGCAAAGGTTGCAGCAGAAGATGCAGCAACAAATGTAAGAACCAACCTGGCAGAATATTTGGAAAAAGGAGTTGAAAAATAGCATTGCTTAGATGATGATCCGGAAGTGTTTAAAATATCTATTGGGGCGTGCTAATCGCAAACAGATCTCTAAATATGCTGTTATTGGAAATGGTACAGTGAACCGAGGGATAATGCTTCGCTTGGATAAACCGGAGAATAGGAAATACTTGTCGATAGGAACTGACAGCATTGTTGCTGGTAACTTTATTTTCGAATCTTCAGAAGGGCAGGTGAAGATTGGAAACCATTCGTATGTTGGCGGTGGTACTTTTATAAGTCGCTCATCTATTGAAATCGGAAATTATGTGACGATTGCGTGGGGAGGAACTTTTTATGATCATGATTCTCATTCCCTTGATTATATGAAACGCCGTCAAGATATAGATGATGAGTTGGAAGATATTCGTAATGGAAGAAATTTTATTACGAATAAAGATTGGAGTGGCGTAAACTCAAAACCTATTAAAATATGTAATGATGCCTGGATTGGAATGAATGTCATCATTTTAAAGGGTGTTACAATTGGAGAAGGAGCTATTGTTGGCGCAGGCAGCGTTGTTACCAAAGATATCCCCGCCTGGACGGTTGTTGCGGGAAACCCTGCAAGGGTTGTGAAAGAACTAAAAAGATAATCATGGCAAAGGTTGATACAAACACTTCGCAAGTTATTAATCTGCTGAGACTGCCTTTGGCTTTTTTGATAGTGGCAGGGCATGCTAATACACTTAAATTTCCATTAAAAGCTGCTGATGGAAACTTGGTCGTTTACGATTTCGATATCATCATGTATCCGATCCACCTGATGTCTGATACTTTATTTGGACCAGCAGTACCACTTTTCTTTATGATATCAGGGTTCCTGTTCTTTGCAGGGCAGAGTAAGTATGATGTTACCACCTATAAGCAAAAGATGCTGCGAAAGGCGAAGACGCTACTTGTTCCTTATTTGATATGGAATATTGTTTATCTGATACCTACTCTTGCAACAACATTGATGGGAAAGCATGATTATGGTGTATGGTATTTTATCAGTAGTCTATGGATAGATCCTAACCAATATGATCGGATAATAGAGATGACAATGGCTACACCTGCAGATCCTCCTCTTTGGTTTATTCGTGATTTGATGGTTTGTATGGTTTTGTCACCTGTAGTATGGTTTGTTGTCCGTCATAAATTGACGTGTATCGTTGTTTTATCATTATTTGCCCTGCCGTATTTGTTTTGTATGCCTCATCAATATCCATTCCCGGGTATTAGTGTTCCATCGATGCTGTTTTTCTCGTTGGGCTCTGCAATCGCTATTAGGAAGGTTGATATGGCGCGATGGTTAAATAATACAAATGTATCTTGGATTTTAATAGGGGTATATGCAGTGTTAGCTATCACGGTTTTGTCACAGGTTGATTATACGTTCTCTACAGTTGATGATAGAGTGAGTGTAGCCATTGCTCAAAATCGATATTTGGCTGTTGTAACTATACTTATAGGGTGTCCAGCTTTCCTCTCTCTTGCTTATCTTATTATAAGTCAGATTAATAATGATCGGCATATCTGGGGGGGGGGGCATTTTCTGTCTTCGCCAGTCACTGGATTTTACTTATGGTTACGAGGAGGATTATCGCTCTCTTTGTCTCTGCAGAAATTAGTCAGATAATAGGTTTTTTGCTTTATATCCTTCTTGTTATAGTTGGCTTTGGCGGTGGGCTCGTTATCAATTCTTTAATTTCACGTAATCGTACCTTGTTGTCAATGTTTGCAGGAGGTAGGTCTTAGGAACAAAATTGTTAATGATATTATGAATATATTAGTAATAGGATCCAAAGGTTTTATTGGGAGCCATTGTGTGGATTATTTCTCACAGAATCATGAGGTTTGGGGATGTGATGTGGTATTAGACTATAATACGCCTAATTATATCTCCATAGATTCTGTAGATAGTGATTTCCTTGGTATTTTTGAGCAGCGTCAGTATGATGTTTGTATCAACTGCTCAGGAGCAGCCAATGTTCCTTTTTCGTTGGAAAAACCTTTCAATGATTTCAAACTTAACACATTGAATGTTTTTAAATTGCTTGAAGCAATTAGGACACATGCACCACTTTGTAAGTTTATTACCATGTCGAGTGCTGCGGTGTATGGAAACCCTGAGTCTTTGCCAATTGTAGAGTGCCAAAATTTTATGCCTGTTTCTCCTTATGGTTATCACAAAATGATGGCGGAGAAAATATGTGAGGAATATAGCAAGTATTGGGATATTCAGACCTGCTGCCTTCGCATTTTCTCTGCCTATGGCCCTCGGTTGAGGAAACAATTGTTCTGGGATTTGTATCATAAAATAAAAGATCAAGACGAACCGACGTTATGGGGCACGGGTTTTGAAAGCCGTGACTTTATTTATATAGACGATATCGTAAGGGTTATTGATTTAGCTATTCACCACTCCAAGTTTGATGGTGAAGTCGTGAACGTGGCCAATGGTAGTCAGATAACCATTGCAGAGGTTGCAGAGACTGTAAGAAGGGTTATGGGCACAGACAAGATGATTAAGTATAATGGCGCAGAGCGGAAAGGTGATCCTATTAACTGGGAGGCTAATATCGACATCATTCGTCGATGGGGATATAGACCTTCTGTGGAACTGAAGAAAGGCGTTGAGAATTATATCAGTTGGGTTCGGGATAATGAGTATGATTAATTATGGATCAAAGAACAAGAATAGGCTTTTATTATGTTTGGGGTAGTTCTTGGATGGGCGGAGTAATCTATGCCCGTAATCTATTGAAAGCTCTAAACACACTAGATGATAATAATAAGCCATTTATTGATGTGTATTGTAGAACAAGAGAATCGTATGAAGACCTGTTGTCAAATACGGGTTATCCTTATATTGATATTAATATAATCCATGATGATTCTTTAATAAATAAATTGTATCGAGGTGTTGTCGGTTTGTTATTTGGATATAGGATAAAATCCAAGTTGAACAGATTTAATATTCTACCCCAAGACATTATGCTTTTCCCATTTGGGTTTGGTCGCGAAAACAAGAAACTTGTATACTGGAGAACCGATTTCCAAGAAAAATACTTACCTGAATATTTTACTGCAAAGGAAATAAGAGATCGTGATTCTGAAATGAAATTCATTGCTGAACAGGATATTCCTATCGTATTCAGCAGCTATGATAGTGAAAATGACTACAAAAAATATTATTCTGGATATTCAAATAAAACTTTTGTTGTTCATTTTGCTGTTGATCATACGGATTTTTCTGATTTGAGTATTGACATGCTGAAAATAAAATTTGGAATAAAAGGAGAGTATTTACTTTGTGCTAACCAGTTTTGGAAGCATAAAAACCATTTATTTATGTTTAAGGCTTACCAAAAAGCTTTGCAACGTGGACTTAAACTGAAACTAGTATGCACTGGTAGAATGTCTGACTATCGTAACCCTGATTATATAGAAGAGCTAAAATTATTTATAAAAGAACAAAATTTGGATGAGGATATTATAATTCTAGGTTTGATAGAAAGTAATGAGCTTCATTGTCTTATGAAATATTCGTATGCTGTTGTACAACCTTCTCTATTTGAAGGTTGGAATACTACTGTTGAGGATTGTAAAGCACTCAACAAGTTCGTATTCTTGTCCAACCTTCCTGTGCACAAAGAACAAGCCAAGACAAACGCTTGTTTTTTTAATCCTTATGACGAAGAAGACCTTGCAAAGAAATTGTTAACTGTAAAACCAATAGAAGAGTATTTTGATTATACTCAGAATCTCCGTGAGTTTGGTAATAAATTTTTAGAAGTGATAAAATATGTGGCAGAGAGGCAATGACAAATTACATTTTATGTTTACATATATTATTGTTATGATCATCTAAAAAAGTCTATGATTGCTATCATAATTTACTTGTTCTTGCAATTCTTAATGCTTTTCGCCTTGTATAAATCTGGCAGGTCATTACGAAAAAGGAATACGATTGTTTGTATTCCTGGAATTGTGGCAATTATTATATATACTCTAAATGAAGGCCTTCGCTTTGGTAGAGCGGTAGACTTTAATTTGTATTTTGGAACGTATAATGATATTGTCGCAGGAAAAGATGATAAATCTGATTTTCTATTTATGTATCTATGCAAGTTTTGGGGGTATATAGGGTTAACTTTTCAATCGTTTATCCTTTTTTTGAGTTTTATGTTCATAGTAGGAACATTGTTATTTATGAAAAATTTCAAAAATATACTCCCTTTAGCTCTTCCTTTATTTGTTTTTTTTTCAATTAAAGATGTAGAAAATATGATTCGATGGTATTTATCTTTTTCATTTGTCTTAATAGGTCTATCTGAGTTACTAGAAAAAGAAAAGCTGACACGGAAATATATTTTAACGAATGTTATTGCATGCTTAATTCATTATGCAATGCTCCCTGTCCCTATTATTTTGTATTGTATAGCAAAGCTTAAAAAGCCGATGCTCCCTCCCTGTGTATCATTCCCTCTTTTTCTTGGCGTTTATATATTTTTCGAGACAGATGTTATGTTACAATTTACAGATATGGCAAATTTGTTAATAGAAATAAGTGGCGAAAGATTCTCTTCTTATGGAGATAAGGCAGAGTATTGGTTAACAGGCGGCTTTGCTGGTGAAGATATTTCCGGGTCAATCGGATATAGTGAATTTGCCTTCTTTTTCTTGTTGGTTTATTGGGGGTATAGGGCAGTCAAACAATGGCAAGGATGGGAATATGTCTTTACTTATAATTGTTTCCTTGTTGGACTTTTTCTTCTTCCAATAGGTCGCAAAATAGAGTTGTTGATGCGATATGATAATGTGTTTTTTATTTTCCATGCGATTGTAATGGCTCATATAATATATTTTCTTTATATTAAAAAAGAAATTAGAGTTAAACCAATTATATTATGCGTATGCTTTTTTATTCTATTTTATTTGCCAGTGAAAACTTTTATGTCACCATTAGAGGATGACCCTCGTAAGTATTTATATGTTTGGAACAAATCAAATTTGACTCCAGAAAAAATGTATCAAATATGGATTGATGATATGCATAAAGAAGCAAAGAAGCAATAAACTATTATATGTAGGTTCAAGACACAAGACTCTCTTTTATTTCATAACAAGAAAAATCGCATTATATCAATTGTAGATTATGATATCAATTCTTATTGCAACTTATAATTCGGGCAAAACAATTAGGAAGTGTCTCGATAGTTTATTGGATCAAAAATTACAGGATTGGGAATGTATCTTAATAGATGGAGCCTCTAAAGATGATACTATCAGGATTATAGAAGAATATGAACGAAAAGATTCAAGATTCAGACATATTTCAGAGCCAGATAATGGTATTTACGATGCTTTGAATAAGGGCTTTAAATTGGCGAAAGGAGAATGGGCTTATGTTCTCGGCTCCGATGATTGGCTTACGAACGATGGCTTATATAATTTACTATGTGGAGCAGAGGTAGACTCTTCTGCCGTGTATGGCAATATAATTGTTGCGTATAATAATGGTGTTAATCGAGTTATAAAGCCAAAAAAACTAAGAAAGATTAGATATTATATGCCAATTTCACATCAAGGCGTAATCGTCAAACTTGATGAGATTAAGAAACTTGGAGGTTTTGATCTTAGATATATTGTAAAGGGTGATTTTAATATGATGCAGGCTCTCTATTTGAAGGGGGTCAAATTTCAGTATATTAATACAGAAGTGAACTACAGTGGTATGGAAGGTTTGTCAAACAAGATATCTTCTATTGTCAAATATGATTGGGAGCGTTACTTAATAAACACACGTAATCATGCAAATTCAATACCCTTTTTGTCATGGTGCTGGATTGAATTTAAGACCATAGCAGTTTCAATTCGCGATAAGTTCTTAGGAAGGAAATAGAACTAAGTGGCAGCATTGTAATCCATCTTTTTATATGAGCGAACTCTAAATAAAAGAAAATATATTAAAAAAATATGGTAATAGGTTATACAACAGGTGTATATGACCTTTTTCATATAGGTCATTTGACTCTGCTTAAAAATGCAAAAGGACTTTGTGATAAGTTAATTGTAGGGGTAACAGTTGATGAACTTGTGCTCTACAAGGGTAAACATGCGATGATACCTTATTCAGATCGTGCAGAAATAGTTAGAAGCATTAAATATGTAGATGCTGTTGTTCCTCAGTATGATATGGACAAACTGGCAGCTTGCAAAAAATTGGGTGCGTCAGTTCTGTTTGTAGGTGATGATTGGTATGGCACAGAGAAATGGAAGAAATATGAAGAGGACTTTGCAAAAGAGGGTATCAAGATTATATATTTCCCGTATACAAAAGGCATTTCCTCTACAAAGATTACTGAAGCTCTTCAGCACACTCGTGGCTGGGTAGATGGTAAGGAATCGCAGGCTGCAGAAGAGAATCATTTAAACAAGTAAACACGATGGTAGACAAAAGCTATTGTATGAGTTCATATCTTACACTGCGTTATGTGGAAGATGATAAAAAGCAGTTTTGTGACGGGTTACGCCATCAAGTTTATAAACAGCAGCCTCTGGAGCGTAAGGTGTTAGTTTCTGATGCTTATGATGTGGATATAGCATTGCGCAATGTATTCAGACGCATTGCCAATGAAAAACTGGGAATGCTTCTCTCTGGTGGTATGGATAGCTCTATTTTGGCTTCTTACATGCCTGAGGGGGCTGATGCATATACTTTCCGCTTCTTGGGAGGTAAGTACCAAAGTGATGAGCTTGAACGTGCTGAATACTATGCAAAATATTACCATCTGAGTCTTCATTATGTGGACATAGATTGGAATACAGTAGAGCAAAACGTTGATAAAGTAATGGCGCATAAAGGCGCACCGGTACACTCTATCGAGCCCCAACTTTATGCAGCTGCAATGCAGGCCAAGAAAGATGGCATTACAATGCTTGTTATTGGTGATGCGGCAGACTATGTATTTGGCGGTATGGATGGTCTTCTGTCCAAGAATTGGAGTTACGATCAATATGTGAAGCGTTCTATCTATGTTGACCCTGTAGAGGTTTTGAAGGAACCGTACAATATGAACTATCTTTTCGAGCGTTATCGCTTGGGAAAGAGCAGTATTGATTATTTACGTTTCTATGACGAGGTGGTTACGGATGAAAGTTATGCTTCATACGAGAATGCTTTTGAAACAGCAGAGATTGATTTCATTGATCCCTATGAGCTGATAAAGATGGCCAAGCCTTTGGATCTTGGAAGAATCCGCAACGGCGATACCAAGTATCTGATTCGTGACCTCTTCAGGATGAAGTATCCAGAAACCACGGTGCCTATCAAGCAGCCAATGCCCAGACCCGTTGATGCATATTTCGCAGATTGGGAAGGCCCGAAACGCAAAGAGTTCCGTGATGATATTGACATTGCCCAATACAGCGGTAACCAGAAATGGTTGCTCTATTGCTTAGAGAGATTCCTAAATATTTACGACAAATAAAAATAGTATAGATATGGTTAACAAAGATTTTTGCCTAAGTTCGTATATTGCTTTCCGTTATATCTGGAAAGATGGTGTTGATTTTGCTGAGGGCTTTCAGCACAAGAACTTCCGTCCCGTAGAGGACAAGGATCGTATTCCCGTCAAGACTTCCGAGGATATTGATCGTGAGATTCAGAAGCAGTTCGATGAATTGTATGCTAAGTATGATAATATTGGTATCCTGCTCTCTGGGGGGATGGATAGCGCAAACCTGGCCGCATATTTGAAACCCGGTAGTCATGCATATACATTCAATTCAACATCTGGCGTGTTTGACGCTGATGTGGAACGTGCTAAGACTTATTGCAAGAAACTTAAGTTGCAGCATCATCTCATTGACATTACGATGGAGGATTACGAGAAGTATACCCCCATTGTGATGCGATATAAATTTGCACCTGTACACTCTATCGAACCTCAGATTTACAAGGCTGCTGAGTTGGCTAAGAAAGATGGTGTTCAGCTGATGATCGTGGGTGAAAGTGCAGATTTAATCTTCGGTGGTATGGATAAACTCATTTCTCCAAAGTGGACTTTCGATGCCTTTGCTAAGCGCTACACTTTTCTGGATCCCAAGTTAGTGCTGAAGAATCCTGTTGACCAGTCTGAACTTTTCGAACGATACCGCACAGGCGCAGATACCATTGATTATATGAAGTTTATGGATGAGGTGTTCTCCATTGAAAGCAGTAGCTCTTATATGAATGCCTTTGGTGCTGCCTGGTTGCCTTATTATGATCCATATGCAAAACTGGTGATGGCAGACCCTTTGGATCTGAATAGAGTTCGTAATGGGGAACCGAAATACTTGGTTCGCGGCCTCTATGCCATTAAGTATCCAGAATTGGAAATACCATTTAAAATACCTATGCCTCGTCCTGTTGATGCAATCTTTATGAACTGGGAGGGACCAAAGAATAAGGCATTTCGTAATGACATTCCTATGGATAAACTGACCGGAAATCAGAAATGGCAGTTGTGGTGTGCAGAACAATTTTTTAAGATGATTGTTGTATGAGTTTAGAACAGTTAATGCGCCCAGAGGTTGCGGACGACTGGGGGATTAAGAAATTGCAGAACTGTATTTTGAATATTGCAGAATATATTCATGAGTTTTGTGTAGAGAATGGAATTAAGTATTGTGTTATGGGAGGTACTGCTCTTGGAGCAGTACGACATGGAGGCTTTATACCTTGGGATGATGATTTGGATATTTTTATGACACCGGACAATTATGAAAAATTTAGAAGAATTTTTAACACGAAAGGTGATAAGGAGAATTACTATTTACAAGAGGAAGGAAAGTCTGGAGATATGGTGTCATCTGCCAAACTTAGGTTGAATAATACTACACTAATTGAAGATATTATTCAAACATGGGATATACATCATGGTGTTTATGTTGATATTTTTTTGTTACATAAGATACCAGAACGTTATATGGGTAAATTATGGGTTAATATATGGGAAAAATATATAGTGATTAAAGGAATATCTATTAAAGCTCCATTAAAAGGAGATGTTAAATTTATACCATTTTATTTATTCCTAAGACTATTTCCTAAAAGGTTTCTTGTCCCATATGCTCTGAAACAGATTTATAAGTATAGAAACAGTGATAGCCCTTATGTTTGTCATCTGTTTGGGAATCTATCTTTTAAAACGGGTGTTTATCCGATGTCATATTTTGATCCTCTTAAACTTGTCCCTTTTGAAACGGTTCATTTATTTGCTCCTTCTGACTGCCACAATTACTTGACTCAATATTACGGGGATTATATGAAGATTCCCAATACAAATAATATTATGTCTGCTCAACATGCTTTAAAATGGTCAGTCGATACTCCTTTTAAGAAACGTAAAAACGGGTTATTTTCAGATGAAAAATATTTCTTCGGATAAATTGGTGTCCCTTCTTATTCCTATATATAATGTTCGCGACTACTTGCCCGAATGTTTAGATAGTGTTATAAGCCAAACATATTCTAATATTGAGATTGTTTTAGTCGATGACGGGAGCAATGACGGGAGTGAGGTGATTTGCGATAATTATCAAAAGAAAGATAAAAGGATTGTTGTATACCATCAAAAGAACAAAGGCCAATCTGTTGCAAGAAACCTTTGTATTGATAAAGCAAAAGGTGAGTTTTTTGTTTTTGTCGACAGTGATGATGTTATTTCACCTACTTATGTGGAGACATTATGTAAGATAATTGAAAAATATAAATGTAAAATCGCAGTTTCTGTTCTTGAAACTTTCAAAGATGGAACAATACCTCGTCTCGTCAAGCATCGTTATCAAGAATCATTATTATCTCCTCTCCAAGCAGTAGAGTGGATGAATTATCAAGAGAAATTTGATACATGGCCTGTATGTAAATTATATCACAGATCGATCTTTGATTCTGGTCTTAGATATCCTAGCGGCCTTATTTTTGAAGATTTCGCCTTAACGTACCTGCTCATTCTTGAAAGCGACAAAGTTGCTTATTGTAATAAAGTTGATTATTATTATAGATTAAGAGATGATAGTACTGAAGGTGAAGCATTCAGCGAAAAAAAAATGGAAGGTGCTTTGAATGTGTTAAAGAGTATGGAGGAACATCGAGATCTATTGAAGCCTATAATTAAATCATATAAGTGCAGGATGATTAGTTTCGCCTATCATATGATACTTAAGATGCCCAAAGATTATAATAAAAGGTATATATTTGAAGATATGATAAAGCGTTATCGACTTTCCGTGCTATTCGACAATCGAGCAAGGAAAAAAGCTAGATTGGCATGTCTAGTCTCGTTTTGTGGATTTAAAACTGTTGAGATTTTGTTTAGAATAGTTGATAGGAGACGATAGTTAATGATAAAAGTTGCTTATATTTTAGGAAAACTTCATTCTGGAGGCAAGAAAAACCTCGTAATGGAGTATTACCGACATATGGATACAGACAATGTGAGAATTGACTTCATCTGCGATTCGGACTCTAACTCAATCCCCGAAGAAGAAGTAAAAACTTTGGGTGGAAAGGTATATAGGGTGACTCCTTACGAGCATATTTTCCAAAACATGAAAGAAATGAAGAAGATTTTTGAGGAGGAGCAATATGACGCGGTGCATGCCTGGGACTCAATGATGAATCTATTTCCTTTAGTGATAGCTCAAAAGACAGGTATTAAAGTTCGGATATCCGAAAGCCTTTCGATGGCTAACAAGGGTGAGAAGAAGACCTTCATTAAATATGCGCTTCGTCCCTTCAGCAGTGTATCTGCCAATTATTACATGGCATGTGGCGTGGACTGTGGGGTGTTCCAGTTTGGGCAAAAAGCATACGATAAAGGCAAAATAGCTATCTTTAAGACGGTTATCAACACAAAAGTTAATTCGTATACCCCAGATTTAAGGACTACTACTCGTGAGAAGTTCGGGTGGACAGAGAGACATGTATATGGTTTCATTGGCAGATATGTTCCACAGAAGAACCCCGTTTTTATCATTGAAATCTTTAATGAAATTCAAAAGATTGATCCCAAGGCACATCTAGTGCTGATAGGTTTTGGTGACTTGGAACAGGCAATGATGAATAAGGTTGATGAATTTGGACTTTCAGATAAGGTGGAAAATCTTGGCAGGCGCGAAGACATCAAGCAGTTCTATAACGCTTTTGACTGTTTCCTATTGCCAAGTCTCTATGAAGGGCTGCCTGTTGTAGGCCTTGAGTCACAAAGTTGTGGCCTGCCCATTTTTTTCTCAACTGAAATCACTCAGGAGGCAAAGGCTTGTGAGATGGCTCATTTCATCAGTCTGAAAACTCCTCCATCGGAGTGGGCAAGGCAAATCGTTGAGGTCGTAGATAAAAATATCCCAGTACGCAGGAGTTACGCCAGAGAGGTCGCCCAGGCAGGCTTCGACTCAAAGAGCGAGGCTCTGCGGCTGCAGAAATTCTATTTTGATGCGATTGAAGAACAAAACAGATAATAGATAAAGATATGATTCCATTTAACAAACCATATTGTTCAGGCAGAGAACTGAAATATATGGAAGAAGTGTGCCATTCGATGACAATGTCTGGTAATGGCGATTTTACAAAGAAGTGCCACAAATTCTTTGAAGAGAAATATGGCTTTAAGAAGTGCTTGCTGACCACATCAGGAACAGATGCACTTGAGATGTGTGCCATGCTGTGTGATTTAAAAGCAGGTGACGAGGTAATTGTACCATCATATACTTTCGTTTCAACTGCTTTGGCATTTCTACGAGAAGGAGCAAAGGTTATTTTTGCTGATAGTGGTTCTGATAACCCAAATGTAAGAGTGGAGGATATAGAGCCTTTGATTTCGGACAGGACGAAAGTGATTGCCATTGTTCATTATGCAGGTGTGGCATGCGATATGGATGCCATTATGGCATTAGCTGAGAAGCATCATCTCCTTGTGGTAGAGGATGCTGCCCATAGCGTGGATTCTTTCTATAAAGGGAAGCCTCTTGGTGGTATTGGTCATCTTGGAGCCTTCTCATTCCATGAGACTAAGAACATCAGTAGCGGTGAAGGCGGAATGCTTGTAGTGAATGATGAGCGTTTCATCCGTCGTTCTGAAATCATCTGGGAGAAGGGTACTAATCGGGCTGAGTTCTATCGTGGTATGGTGAACAAGTATGGCTGGTGTGACATGGGTAGTTCTTTTTTGCCGTCAGAATTTAATGCTGCTTATCTCTGGGCTCAGTTGGAACAGTTGGATGATATCCAAAATAAGCGCAAGCATATTTGGAATATGTATTACAAGGGGCTAAAAGGAAAGATTGACGTACAGATTGATATTCCGGAGATACCTGATTATGCATCGAATAATGCTCACATGTTTTATTTACTTTGTCCTTCACTTGATTATCGTACCAAGCTGATGGCCTATCTTAAGGAGAAAGGCATCCAGACTACATTCCACTATTTGCCTCTGCACTCCAGTGCATATTATCAGGATAAACATGATGGGCGAGAGTTGCCAAACTGCGATAGATATGGAGATACGCTTGTTCGTCTACCTTTGTTCTATGAACTGACGGATGAGGAAGTGAATTATATTGTGAATACTATTAGGGAGTATCAGGGCTAAAGTTCCTTATCCTTTGAAAAACGAAGAAATATCGCTACAATCATGGCCAATAGGAATACTGTCACATTAAGTGAAGCATCTTTGATTAGTTGATATGTTCTTTTAATACTTTTCATTTCGGGTACAAAGATAATAAGATAATTTGGAAACAGATAATAATCGATAGAAAAATGAATCGTAGACATGCAATGGCCTATGGCATATTAGCATTAGAGATTATCGCGTTGTTGATCATGGCGTATCTGGTCTTTGGGGGGTATCTGGTTTGATTTTCCCAACCACCCTACTCCCTCCTTCATAATGAGGGACCTCAACCTCATCCCAGACCCTTCTCCAATCATAGGAGAAGGACTCAACTGACTCCGGGGGCAAGCCGCCCTGCGTCAGGGTTTTGGTATGGCTCACAAAGCCTGTGCCCTTCGGGTGAGCCATGAGTGTTTATCGGCTGGTTCAGGCTTATTACCAGCATTTCCCTGTTGGGGTGGTTTTCTTAAAGTGTGACTGCAAAATTGTAAGTGGATATGTGGTCCCGAAATTCTATATTGATGGTTCTGGACTCGGAGATAAGACGCAGGGAAATAGACTTAAAAGTCAGATGGCTGTCATAAAGCTGAAGCAAAGATTACGCAGCGCGTCCAAAGGGTTCCTGCGGGAACTATTTCAGGGAACGACGTTCAAGTCAGAAAGAGTATTGAGAAATTTTCTTGTCGCATCAGAAAAGGATAAAGGAAATATATTTGGCCTAAATGACTGGAGGACAGCCTTAGTCAGGGGGCTTATAGCCTGTTCTGGTTTCGATATGTCTGTAGCGATGACTTATCGGCATAGCACCAAGCGCACAAGAGATGGAAGAGTGTAATCCTGTTATAAAGGATAATCAATGGTAAAATATTTGTATGACCTTTCACGGCTCATGCCAGGTGATATTATTTTGATGCGGATTCCTGGCGATGAGATAAGTGAGCGGGTAATGGCAGCTACACAGAGTGAATTCTCTCATGCTATGTTATATGTGGGTGACTCCTCTTATATAGAAGCCAGTAAGAGAGTGGTGGCAAGGAATCCTGCTAGACTTCTCTTTGATAGTAAGGATGACACCTGTGTGCTTAGAATCAAAAATGAGTATTACAACATTGATACTATAGAAAATGCTATTGTATATGTCAGGGAAGTGGTTGGAAACCCATACGCATACGCAGATGCATTGCGAATGGAGGTTGGACGTACTGATAAATATTCAGAAGATATGCAAATCTGTACGAGGCTGGTCACAAAAGCATTTGCTAAGTCTGGAATAAATCTTGTAGAAAATATAGAAATGTGTACACCAAGGCAGTTGCAGCAATCGGAATATGTAGATGTACATAGGGATTATCTAAAAATAGCTTCTGATTTCGATTTGCGCTTTGCGGCTAGCTATGATGTGACAGATGATATGATTAATGCTATATTCAAGCTATTTGACTCACTTCAATCATTTGGAAATGGGAAGATTCGCACGATGGAAAGACTGATAAAGCATGTGATAGAACATCAGGAGGATGATAGAGCAATTGCCAAATTGCTAAAGGAATCTGGCTATCTTGATGTGTTGAAGACAGAAGAAGATAAAAATAGATATAACTACGACAAGGAAGAGTTTATCAACTATTATGGAGAAAATGCATATGAAGCAGCTATCTGTAGTCTGGAGACAAACTGGAGAGGGGAGTACAGATTTTCTCAGGAATATAATTTGTTGATTAAAGAATATTTCCAATGCGGTATTGGTTCTCATACGTTGATTCAGTTGATAGCTTTAGATAAACAGATCATAGAACAACATCGGCATCGTGAAAGGGTGTGCATGGCTGTGATGAACGATCCCAGGACATGATAATTTTCTTGGATTATGATGAATGCGAAAGAAATGGCAGAAAACGTTCTGACAGATTTGATGGGCGATAAATCTGTTTCGGACATTCTGTTGAAGATGAAAATCTTTGCATCTGTCAGGAAGGATGAAGATCTTTTGACATGGGTCTCAAAGGAACTTGGAGGATATTTTGATGAAGCCCCACCTTCTTATCGGATATTAGACTCCGGGCTGAAGGTGAAAGTGTTCGTTCCATATAATGGAGAGCATTGGATAGAGTTTCCTGCAGAGATGATAGAGGAGGAAAATGTGAGCGAACGTCTCTCAAAAATACCTTTTCATCAGCCTATAGCTGAATTGGAAAGACTTAGTGAGGATACAGATAACTCCGGAACGATAAATATCAGAGTGCCTGTATATGCGTTCCCTTTTATCTCAAAACATATTAGAGGTGACATTCAGGATGCTTATCAGTATTCAACAAAGGCTGCCCTATCTCAGATCGTTGTATCCGTGAAATCTGTATTGATAGATTTCCTGCTAAAGATAGGCAATGAAGAAAAAATAGATTTCAATACATTCATTAAAAACTATAGAAATATGGATAAATCAATTACAATTAATGCGCAGAATGTAAATACTGGAAGTGGAACAATTCATGCTGAAGGTGCAAGTTCAATTGTGGGCAATAACAATACCTTGGTTAGTGCCGATAAAGAGAATTTACTTAAGATAATTGCTGAGATTGATAAAATAGCCACAGACCATAACAGCCAAGATTATCAGGAAGTTTCGGCTGACATCAAGGAAGAGTTACAGAAAGAAAAGCCTGATAAGAAGTTCTTGAAAAGATGTTTCCAATTGATACCTACGTTCTTATCAGGAGTTGCATCGAGTGCAGCAGGGAATGGACTCACATCTTTAATCTCTTCAGCTCTGGCATTGTTGTAAAATAACGCCTTCCAACTTGAAGCGTGAATATGTCCGAGGTGTAGAGATTAAGAGCGGAGAAGATATGTGTGTAATATAATTTAAACGTTATAGCTTATGTCAAATCCCAAATTAGAGTTCTTCCGGTTTAAGTTAAATCATAAATCGGGTGAAAACAAAACTTTTAGGCAGTTTATGTTGGGAACAGGAAAGTGTACATTGCGTCAGAAAGATAATGCTATCTTTGGTGCATTGTATAAGTATTTTATGGAAGCACCTTCAAAGGGCTTCGCTAAAAATGAAAGCCTGAAAAAAGTGGTTACTGTTATTGGTAATAAGGGTAAGAAGATAATTAACAAGCACTATGACGAGCGCCCCATACCAGAATTCCCTAGTTGTATTATTTCTGGTGTCGTAAATGGTGGCTCTTTTGGAAAAGAACGCATATTGTCAGACTTAGATAAAAAGGATGAATCGGGCAATATAAGATCATCACAACCTGTTTTGCAGTATTACTATGTTTTTCTATATTTACCATTGGATCATCATGAAGGATTTTTGATGGTGCATTCCGATAGCGCGGATGAAACCATTACTCAGGCTATGAGAAACTATGTGGCAAGTTTGTTTGCAATAGGTGAATATAAGAAACCTGTTATGACAGCCTTTGCTCCTAAAAGTTTTGAGAAAGAATATAAAGATGGGGCTGTTATCCACTCTATGTCATTTGCAAAAACGGATATTAGCTCACAAATAGAGGATGATGATCCTGCGATGGAAAGTGTCAATGAGTATGACGTGAAGATTACATTGACTTTAAAAGATGAGAGTGCCGACCTCAGTAAAGCAGAAGCAATTAGACAATTCTTCAGCAGAAGGCTATTTGGTACGAAAGAAGTCAATTATAGACTTGAGGAATTTGATAAATGTACTGTCAGTACAAAAAATAGAGATACAAAATCTACGAAGACCTTTGACTGGAATATACGGGATCAGGAGCTACGACCGGTAGTGTATCTTAATGACCGCGTGACAATGGAGGTTGACGGGACTCCGAATTTTGTGGCTCTTAATAACTACTGTCATCAGATATTTGAGGATATTTTAAAGCAGGATTTAAGACCTGATTTGAATGTTAAAAGAGTGGATTAAGACTACATGGCATTTCTTAGTAAGTGCTATAAGAGTCATGGCTAGAGATGTCAACGGACAGCCATTTTCATTAGCAAGCTGTTGTGTGTATCATGTATTCTTCGTAGGATTGACTTTTGTCATAGTTCTATGTATTCCTAATGGAATAAGTCACGAATTCATTGACTATATCAAGGATATCTTTGCTATCTTTGTAGGATTTTTTGTGACCGCCTTGGCTTTTGTCTTTGATAAACTCGACATTACAAAGATCCCTACTCAGGAGGAGATGGACGAATTGCCTGCTGATAAGCGGTGGAACTCAAAGGAGGTGATGCGGGTGAAAAGGGAACATAATTATACTATTAGGTTCTTCTATACGGTCGGTTTGGTCATCCTCTTCTCGACATTGGCTATATGTCTGTTGATTCCAAACATTTTTTGGCCAAACTTCCTAGATATGAAGATGGGAGAGTACTGTTTTTTGAACTCCATAAAAGATGTGTCGTGGGAGTCGCTAGCTTTATTCTTTCATTTGTCACTGTGTTGTATTTACAGGTTTGTTGTTGTTTTCCTGACTATCAAGGTACTATATTACACATTTTATTCTGTCAGCAGTCTGCTGCAAGTTCTCATTTCTAAGAAAAAACTGGAAACATGGAATTAAAAGAAGCTTTTATTGATAAGATTATCTGTCATCATTTTAGTTTGGATCCTTCTAAAAGTCTTGTAAATAATGTACAGATGAATATGAGAGAACTTGATAATGATATCCTGAAAGATTTCTTTATCAAGCCGTTTATCTCGCAAAAGAGTGAATTCTGTTTTTCACATCCTGTCAACCTGACGTATAATGTTGTTTATCAATCTGCTCTCAGCCTGTTGCAAGAAGGCGACTTTGTCAAGTGCTCTCAGGATATTTTCCGTCATCTTCAGTCTGTTTCCAATCTTCCTACTATCAAGGAAGGGGATATATTTGTGGCTAAAATTGATGATATTATAGTGGATGGTTCCTACTACGAGGGCCTTGGAATATTCAAGATAGAAAGTAAAAGTGAATTTATAGAGACCTTTATTGACACAACAGGAAATCTGCAGTTTAGCGTGAAATCAGGTTTTTCGTCCAATAAAATAGATAAGGCATGCTTGATAGTTTTTTCTAGCGATCGACCTAACTGCTATCTGATAGACAGGAGCAGGGATACAAAATTTTGGCGGCAGGATTTCTTGGGAGTTATCCCTACAGCGAATAGCTATACACAGTCAAAGTCTACTATTCAAGTATTTCAGTCTTTTATAAAAGAGCGACTACCGGAGGTTCATGGTGTTACTAAAGCCGAACAGATACGTCTAATAAACAAGTGCTCAGAAATTCTAAAGGACTCTTCTATATTATCAATGACGGATATGGTTCACTCGGTCTTTGAGAACAGTGAGGTCGCTGAACAGTTCGAAGAATACAGGAAAGCTTTTGAGGAGAAAGAACAACTGAAATTCCCAGATTCATTTGAAGTTGACAAGACTGCAATATCTGTGACTAAGAATGCTAGAAGAATAAAGTTAGATGACACGGCAGAAATCCATCTGATGAAGACTGGTAACTTCATCGAGAGGGGCTATGACGAGGATAGAGGGATGTATTATTATAAATTGTTCTTCTCAAGGGAAAACTAATTGTGAACTTAGTTATATTTTACGTTTGAGATTTACTATTATGGATTATATTACAAATAAGATAAATAACAGGATTGCAATTGTCAAGAATATAAAAGGAACAACAGACCTTTTAGTACATTATCAATCGAAACTTGAGTACCAATTGATGCTATTGTTAGGTTTTTTGTGGAATAAGAACCGTGAAAGTCTTGATGAAATAGATAAAGAGCAACTATATCAATTGGCACAACGGCCTACTATAGGTGACGTGGTTGATATGTGCAAGCGACTTGATGTCCAAAATACTTTCAGAAATAACAAAAGGTTTTCTAAAGCAATCGTTCAATATCCTAAGCTACGTAATGGCTTCCTTGGCCATGGCTATACCTATGCTGATGGGCAGGACTCTGTCATTGCTCAGTTGGAGGAACTTAGTGATGCTATACAAGATTCGAGAATAGAGATCTTTCATAATGATTTGGATTTTGTCTATGTAACTTCTGTTGAAGACTCATGCTATAAAGGTATATGTTATAAAAGTAAAGGTGAGAGTATATCATGGAACTGTCCTGTTGAGGTTGGCAATTTGCAACCTGCACACTTGTATGCTTCATATGGAATCGGGTGCTATTCCTGTCTGTCACCTTTCTTAGAAATAGACAATTTTGGAAGTGGAATATATGTATATTGTAACATTGAGGAGAAACTATTAGGAAAGATAAAATACAATCGCTTGTTAGAAACTGGTGTTAAGTATATTGAATGGGAGGAGATAGCTAAACTTTGCATCTCAAGCGATGGTACCAAAATGAAAACCAGCAATGGAACTATTATCAATATTTTCGATCGTAATTACAAAAAATACATCGGAGTTGGGATAAAAAACAAACTGCGGGAGTTCCTTACAAAAAACATGTCATCTGTTTGCGCAACTATATGGGGGCATGGTGGAGTTGGTAAGACAGCTACAGTACAGAGCGTCTGTGAAGATCTAGCAAATGAAACATATAAACATTTTGACTATATTATATTTATGTCGGCAAAAGACAGAAGATATAATATGGTCACAGGTAATATTGAGCAGATATCAGGTTCTATCACAACATATGAAGAATTGGTTAGTGGTATTAACAGTTTGATGTTTGGAATTCAGACAGTAGACATTGAGAATATTGTAGCTTATGATGGGAAATTACTCCTCATTATTGATGACTACGAAACTTTTACTAAAGAAAACAAGGACAAAATCGAAGTCTTTATACAAAAATTAAATACTAACCATCATAAGGTGCTTGTAACAACACGAGCTGCTAGTATTAATCTTGGTATGATGTTTCATAACAATGAATTGAGTGAAAATGATTCTGTTGAATTCCTTCTTGATATTGTTGAAAACGAAGGTCTTGGCGATAAGGTCTCATTAAAGCGAGAGTTGCAAGATGAAAATCTCAAACACGTTTTTTTTGCTACAACAAATGGCCGTCCTTTGTTCATCTACCAATTTGCATATATAATGGCTCAGAAAGGACTACGAGATGCAAAGAAATACAAAATTAATGAACAGCGTTCTGCGATAGAATTCCTTTATGGACGTTTATATGATTACCTCTCTCCAAAAGCAAAGAACATATTTGTGGTTCTTAGCCTGCTCGTTGACACGAAGAATACTGTTAATGTCATAGAAAAAGCTAAATATATTGCAAATATGGAGAATGATGATGATGGTTTCCAGTCTGCTGTCAGTGAGTTAGAACAGCTGAAAATAATACGTTTCGGTGATGAGGATAATCACTTTTTTGAGGTATATTCTCCAGAAATACTCCAAATGATGAATGATTATTATCAAAAGCGTGATTCGAATTTTAAAAGAAGTTGCACTAGTCGTAGAGAACAGATAAACAAGGACCGAAAATTAGATGTTGAACACTCGCTTCTTCTATCTGCAGATTCCAATCGTGATACTAAAAATGAGATAGAGGTTATAGATAGTTATAAGCAAATACTTAATCGTACAACGTCACCAATAGATGTGAAAATGTCTGCAATCCTCAATTTGGCTTCATATTTGGCATTAAAAGGAAAGCGTGATGATGCATTAAAATGTTTTGAGGAGTACAATCATTTGTTTAGCAGTATTCCTCCAAAAAACACTGACAGGGATAAGTATGCTATGTACACGAAGATGTGGGCTGCGTATTCTTGGGCTAGTGACGAAGGAAACCGTAAGAGTGCAGTTGAGATATTATTAAATTATGCCCGTACAGGGTTTAACTATTCAAAAAATTATGATTTGGAATTGGCAGGTATGCTCCTACAGTACAACTCTATTATTGCTATTTCTGATTGGCAGGATTTAAGAATAAAACGTGAGAATGATGAGATTTCACCTCTTAACTTTAAGAAGGAAAGAGATAACCAGATTAAAGATTGTGTCAGAATACATAAGAAACAAGGGTGGCCTCTTTATAAGGCTGTTTGTCAACACATGCTTTCGGATTACAATTCTGGTGCGCGTCAAAATATAGTAGGTGGCCTGTATAATTATACTGATGTATTGGCACGTATCCATCGTTATGAGGATGCTATTGAGATTTGTCAGTACATTCTTGTAAATCCTTCGACAAATTTCCATGCACAATTTCAACGTCGAAAAGAGTGGATTGAAAAGATAATGCATAGAAATAATTGATGATTTTAAAAAATGTACCATGTTGTTTTCAAATGCATTATATTATCCAACTATAGACATCAAAAATGACAGGTGGCTCTAGTCTGCCGTTTTGTTCTGGGATTCTATAGGAACAATCCTCCCTCAGTCAATGATAGAGCGGCCGTATGAGAATAGTACAGCCAGAGTTGTTGTATGAAAACAATATACGTAACTATTCGGTGAACCCCGTCATTGCCATATGAAATAATGTACGTACCTTTGCCGCTGGAATTTCACTTTAAAATTTTAGCGACAATGATAGTTAATAAACAATAACATTTTCCAATTATTTGGTAACTACTCAGCACCCGTGTCATGAGTAGTTACACCGAAGAGGTGTTGTGTTAAATAGAAATAAAAACATAAACAATCCAATTTCTTAGGAATACTCAAAACCCCAGCAGATGCTGGGGCTAAGGCTTATGGCAAAAAAGGGGTTGGATGCTTACCTAGCATAAAATAATCGAGAATTTATAATAAACTCTAAAGATGAAACCTGTTGGGGCTCCAACGGGTATAAAATGACTGCTTACGAATAATTGTTATGAATAGAGGATCTGAATGGCGTAAAGGATTTGAGATTAATTATAACGGTCTTAACGAGTTTGCATAAAAATGACAGAGTTAATCTTGAATATGAATAATTCGGTGACTTTTGATAAAGGATTCTGGAAATCATTTGTCTGGTTTCTATTGATTGCGCTGGTGATTTGTTGTTTGCCATGGATACTTGCAAAGAATTCGTGGTGGATTGATTTTACTAATACAGGACAAATCGGCGATACCATTGGTGGTATTATGGGGCCATTTGTGGCTATAGCTGCAGCAGGGTTAACATTCATTGCGTTCTGGGTGCAGTATAAGGCCAATATCCAACAGAGACATGATATTGCGATAGAACGGTTTGAGAGCGACCTTTTTGAGATGATTCATATCCAGCAGGAGATAACCAATGGGCTGGTGTTAGAATACAATAACAAAGGAAATCAGTTAGTTGTAAAGCATGGTCGTGAGGTGTTTTCATGTTTGTATGAGGAAATGGAAACAAGATATACTTACCATGGAGGCTCTGAAATAACTACGTTAAAAAAAGCTTTAGCTGCAGATGGGGATTTAAAATCTCACTTATTTGTGGTGAGGCCGCTTTGGTTCCTTGATCATTATTTCAGACACCTTTATCGTATCTTTAAGTACATAGATGAAGGAGGGAATAAATTGATAGATGAAGATAAGAAACATGAGTATGCTGCTATTGTGAGGGCTACTTTATCTCCATACGAGTTAGTCTTGTTGTATTATAATGGATTCTCGCACCCAAGATTTCAGACACTAATAGAGAAATTTGCCCTACTAAATAATCTGAGATGGAAACTACTTGCAGATGTTGACGAAGTTCAGAATGTTTTTGAAGTTTTTGAAAGGAACTATGTGAAATCTTATGAATCTGACAAAGATAAAGGAAAAGACTATCAAGAGTCTGCATTTGTAAATCGTAAGGATGAGAGGTGAAAGCATCTCGTATCATGGAAGACTTCAGGAGTGACAACAAACTTATATACTTAAGTGACGATAATTTGTAGGAAGAGAAATGGTTGATTTGACAAAAGAGATTTATAAGGACGCTGCAAGTCCTGCGGTATCGGAAGTTGGTAAGGTGGCAGGGAGAAGCGTAAAAGCTCTATTATCTCCTATACGTGGATTCTTGTGGTGCTGGGAGAAAATTGAGGAATATGTGGAGGAGGCTGTCCAAAAGAAATTGGAAGACGTTCCTGAGGAACAACTAAAGAGCCCTGAACCAGAAATAGCTGTCCCATTGCTACAATCTTTAACTTATACTGCGCAGAATGAGACTCTGCGAGAGATGTATATAGCTTTGCTTGCCAATTCAATGGATAAAAGTAAAGAGAACGTTGTGCATCCGTCCTATGTTGAGATAATCAGAAAGATGAACAGGTTGGATGCATTGGTTTTTGAAAAGCTATCCGATGAACGTGGCTATATAAAAGCTGTAAATCCCCATATTTCAATTAGCGGTACAAATATGTTTATATCTGGCGCTTTGCCTGAATGGTATTTAGGGTGGACAATTGAGAGCTATGATGAGTTCGCAATATCAGCTTCTCTTGTTCGATTAAGCAAGTTTGGCATTATAGACTTAATGTATGATAGATCTATAGACAAAGGGAACTATTCTGAATTGGAGAAAACGCCATTTTTAGACAAGATGCTTGCTGGACACACATTCTTTCACCCTAATGATTCATTAGAAATAACTACGACGAAATGTGTGGTGTTTGTTAATGAATATGGGAAACAGTTCAGGGAGGCTTGTAGATAATGAATATGACGTAGGAGGAGAGGTAGCAGATATGATAAGAGGTGTTCGACTATATTGAGACCAACAGTAAACTGCCAATTTTGACGTCTTGTGTATGTTTTTACCTCTTCGGCAGCAAGAGCGGCAAAGTCGAGTGGCCTTTACCTCCACATGGGAATAGGGCCTTTAGGCTGGGAAAAGGTTCGGCTGGCGCAGGGATGGATGATGGAAGAGGGATGATGGAAGAGGGAAGAGGGAATGCGCAGGAAGAAGAAAAATGCTCAAAAATTTGTAGGTTTGAAAGAAATAACGTAACTTTGCCACCGAAAACTAAAGATTCTTATTTAATGAATGTACGGTTTGACAAAACAAAAGCTTGACCACACTGCAGACAAACTGATAATGCATCGTCTTCGAATTTTTATCGTCACTCATAAACCCTGCTCCATTCCTTCAGATGGTGTGATGACACCGATTCATGTGGGAAGGGCTGTCTCGCCATACAAGGTAGAGATGTCTTGGATGCAGGGAGACGACACTGGCGACCACATCAGTTCCAAGAATGGCTCTTATTGCGAGATGACGGCGCACTACTGGATATGGAAGAATGTGAAGGACTGTGACTATGTGGGCGTCTGCCATTATCGGCGGTTTTGGGGTATAGACATCACTGAGAAGACGGTTTCAGAGGTGATGGCTAACGCCGATGTGCTGATGGTGGAGCCTTCATGGCATACGGATAGCGTGTATGCCTATTTCGCCAAGTTCATGGGGGCGGAGAACATGACTGTCCTGTGGTTGGTGATGAGGAGACGATGCCCTGAGTATGTGGAGACGCTGGAGAAGATTTGTGACGGCGTGAGGTTCCATCCGTTCAATATGCTGCTGTGCAGGAAAAGTCTGTTTGATGAGTATGCTGAGTGGATGTTCACGATTCTCGGTGAGTGCGAGAAGATGGTGAAGCCGTCTCCCTATACGAACGGACGCAGGGCTCTGGCCTATATGGCGGAACTGCTGACTGGCGTGTATTTCATTCACCGGGGACTGAGAATCAAGACTGCGCCTTATTATAAGATAGAGAATGGCCAGAAGACATTGATACAGATGACACCGGATGAAAGGATGTTGCTGGCGGACTATGAGACGATGCTGCATGGCGGAATGGCCAGGAAAGTGAAAGAGGATCGCGGCGAGAAGTTTGAAAATCCGGCGATATTGCTGGGACTGAAGAATGACGGGATTCTGTGAACTCACACAGATAGTCACAGATATCACAGATTTTTGTCGTTCTCTTACTTTCTTGCGTCCCGTTCTTAAGACTCGCTGACGCTCGAATAAGCGGCAAAGCCGAGCGGGTAGCAAGCGTCACCCTTCGGGATGCCGAGCGCTTCGGCGCGAAGAAAGAAGCAAATACTTGTCCTTTTCTTGGCGCAAGAAAAGAACGAAAAGAACATCCACCCTAACCAAGCCTTCCCCTATATGGGAAGGATGTAACTGACTACGGGGGCAAGCCGCCCTGCGTCAGGGTTTTTGGTATGGCTCACAAAGCCTGTGCCCCTGCGGGGTGAGCCATGGTCTTTTTATCGGCTGCGCATGGAGGGACACGCGATGAGTTTTTTATCGGCTTTTTTTGTATTTGCTGCTCCAAAATTTGCAAGTTTGAAAGAAATATCATATATTTGCAGCCGGAAACGATAAAGATTGAAGACTATGGATACGACATTGCTGTCAAACCAACAACTGCAGATACAATCGTTCTGGAACTTAATACAAGCTTCGGATGATATCGTACAGAGAGGATTACTTCGCCTCTTGAATTCAAAATATGCCTCATTAAATGAGAAACGTCAACAAGATAGGAGTTCATTCTTCAGTTTGAAAGGTGTCTTGAAATCGAAAGGTGATGTAGATACAGACAAGAAGATGATTGACGATTACCTTAAAGACAAATATGATTTATGAGGATATTCTGCGATACAAACATACTGATGGAATTTATCCAACAGCGTAGGTTCGTGCAACAAGTGGAGCAGGTGCTCAGTTACGCAGAGAAGAACGGTCATTTACTTTATATATCTTTAGGGTCGTTTTATACCATCACTTATCTGGTTGAGCGATATCTTAAGGAAGAGGATTTGGATAAAGACACTCGTATTGAGAAACTTCGTACAATTCTGAATGGTGTGCTCGACCTGTTTCGATTTGCAATACCTTCGCCCATCGCAATCGCTGAAGGAGTGAATGACAAACTCTTCTATGATCTTGAGGACAGTTATCAAGCTCATTCTGCTATAGAGCAAGGATGTGACATGATACTTACTATCGATGTAAAACATTTCAGCAAGTTAAGTGGAAACGGGATCATCGAGGTTATTGATCCTCAGGCTTTCATAGATAAGTATATGGGGTGACTTCCTTTCAGTCGCTTCGCTTTGTGAAAGTGGCAGAGCCGAACGGCAAGCGGCCACTCGACATCCCGAAGGGTGGCACTTGTTCCACAAAGTGGCCTCAAGAAAGCATCGTTCTCTTACTTTCTTTGACACAAAGAAAGAAGCAAAGAAATATTCGCCCCACCAAGGCCTCCCCGCAGGGGGAGGATGCAACCTGAAAGTCGCAGAAACCGACGACTTTCAGTGGTTTTTGGTAAGCCGGGACACGGCTTGATATTTTTTATCGGCTGCGCAGAGAAAGCGGGACACGCGATGAGTTTCTTATCGGCTTTTTTTGTATTTGCTGCTCCAAAATTTGCAAGATTGAAAGAATTATCATATATTTGCAGCCGGAAATGATAAAGATTGAAGACTATGTGCAAATATAATATAGCAATTGATGATGCTGTGATGGAGGAGGTTAGGCCTTCTATCACTAATGGCATGGATGAGGATGCATGGGTTCAGATGCAGGTTGAGATGCTATTCAAAAAATTAGCAGAAACGGCCAAAACCAAGAAAAAAGATGGGCTTCTACTTTCTCAAAGATTAAGAGGTATCGGACATGCCCCTAAAGACTTTGATTACAAAAAGGAACTGGAGAATCGTTTCTAATGAAGCATTATCTTGTAGACACGAACGTTGTCATTGACATTCTCTTGGATCGTGAGGATGCAGATGCTGCGTGTGCTGTGTTTGATAGGGCAGAACGTGGGGAATATTGCTTACATATTTGCGCATTGTCTTTTACAACAATGTATTATTCGCTCCGGAAAATTCTAAGTCGTGAAGATCGCATTAATGCCTTGACCCAGTTGAAAGAGGCTGTGGAGATTGCCATGGTAAACGAGAATGTCATAGATATGGCTTTGAATTCTGGTTGGAAGGATTTTGAGGATGCTGTACAAAACTTTTCGGCTGTAACGGATCCTGATATAACTGCCATTATCACTCGAAATACAAAGGATTTCAAAGAATCTTCTCTCGAGGTTATAGATTCTTTGGAGTTTCTTTAATGAATATTGTAAGGCTGATTGGGGGCGATGAGGGCGGTGCCCCTACGGGGTGAGCCATGAGTTTTTATCGGGCGCTTTGGCACAAAGAGAGAACAAAATCTGATAGTTAAGTTTTGACTGGGTCGTACCAGTGTTTTTAAGGTGGGCATGTGGGTGCTCACCCTTTTCGGTGTGTAAATTTTTGGAAGGGTTATTATATGAACAGAAGTAATAATCAATCGAACAGGATCATCAAGTGGATCGTGATGGTGGGGGACTTCATGCTGCTCAATGCCATCATCCTGGCGTTCTCGCAGTGGCACTGGAGAATGGGTACCTGGGACAGGGGCGGCATCGAGATCTTCATCCTGGTGAGTAACATGGCGCTGATGCTGGCGCAGATGCGCTTCTCGACAATCATCCATCTGAGACTGGTGGGTGCGGGGGACATCCTGGAGAGGCTGGTGGGTCTGACGGCGATGCAGGCGCTGGTGGCCTATGTGCTGCTGAAGGTGTTTGCCTATGCCATGCCCATCGGATGGCTGCTGCTGGAGATCGGTACGGTGTATATCGTACTGTTGCTGCTGAAGCGGCTGGGGGAACGCTGGTTTATCAAACTCTACCGTGAGGCGGGACGAAACACGCGTACGGTGACGATGGCGGGCTCGGACCCGGAACTGCTGGGGGTGTATCGCAAACTGAGGGATGACCCGACGCTGGGCTACAAGGTGCTGGGGTACTACGGCGAGGAGGACCTGGAGAAACTGACGGACGAGGTGGAGCAACTGAAGAAGGTGAAGGGCCGCGACGCGCGACAACTGACGAGGCTGGGATCGTTTGAGGACCTGATGGCGGGCATCGAACGGGATGACCTGGAGGACCTGGGGGATGAACTGTATCTGTGTATCTCGCGGAAGCAGAAGGACATCATCAGGAAGGTGTCGCGATTCTGTGACCGCCATGTGGTGAGGTTCTTCTACGTGCCGGTGTCGGTGGAGTCGATAGGCCTGAACCTGAAGCGGGAGATGCTGGAGGACATCGAGATCTTCACGACGTATGAGAATCCGCTGCAGAACTCGGTGAACAGGGCGGTCAAGCGGGTGTTCGACATCGTGTTCTCGCTCATCTTCCTGATTCCTACGGCGATCTTGTTGCCGGTGATCTGGCTGATCATCAAGATCCAGAGTCCGGGGCCGCTGCTGTTCAAGCAGGTGAGGACGGGTCTGGACGGCAGGGAGTTCAAGTGCTATAAGTTCCGGTCGATGCATGTGAACAAGGATGCTGACCGGCTGCAGGCAACGAAGGACGACCCGAGGAAGTTTCCGTTCGGCAACTTCATGCGGAAGGCGAACATCGACGAACTGCCGCAGTTCTTCAATGTGCTGCAGGGACGCATGAGTATCGTGGGGCCGAGACCGCACATGCTGGCGCATACGGAGGAGTACTCGAAACTGATAGACAAGTATATGGTGCGGCACTTCGTGAAGCCGGGGGTGACTGGCTGGGCCCAGGTGACGGGATTCCGCGGTGAGACGAAGGAACTCTGGCAGATGGAGGGACGCGTGAAGCGGGATATCTGGTATATGGAGCACTGGAGTATCTGGTTGGATATCAGGATTATATGGTTGACGTTTAAGACGATTTTTGTCCATGACAAGAATGCGTATTAGGTTTCTTTTTTGAAAAAAGAAGCAAAAGAAAAAAATTTTTTTCTTAATTTATTCGGCGCGAAGAAAAAAAGCGTTGTTCTCTTACTTTCTTGCGTCCCGATGGTAGCAAGCGTCACCCTTCGGGATGCCGAGCGCTTCGGCGCGAAGAAAGAAGCAAAGTTTAGAGTCCCTTGATAAGGGACGGCTATAATGCAGGGATCCCCCTGCAGGGGTCACAACCACCTTATCCTCCTTGTCCTAAGGAGGATCTCGAACCACTCTCCAAGCCTCTCGCCAATCGTTGGCAAGAGGATGTAACTGACTACGGGGGCAAGCCGCCCTGCGTCAGGGTTTTGGTATGGCTCGCAAAGCCTGTGCCCTTCGGGCGAGCCATGATTGTCTACATCCCCGCTTGCGCCGCCCCTTGGAAAGGGGCTCAACCAAGCGCAGAAGAAAGAGCCAAGACAAAGGGGCTCAACCAGGCGCAGAAGAGGGGATCAACCAAGCACAGAAAAGGGAATCAACGAAGCGAAGGAAAGGGACACAACCAAGCGCAGAAGAGGTGTTCAAACAAATGCAGAAAAGAGGCTCAACCAAGCACAGAAAAGAGGCTCAGCCAAGCGAAGGAAAGGGGCTCAACCAAACACTGAAAAGGTTATCTGTCTGAACTAGTTTCCTGTCCGTATTAGGTGTTCTGTCCATATTAGAAAGATGTTCTGTTTTTCTGTGCGCAGCCTCCCCTTCCCTTCCAGGGGAGGGGCCGGGGGAGAGGTGTAAAAGGCCATGGCTCGCCCGTAGGGCACAGGCTTTGCGAGCCATACCAAAACTCTGACGTAGGGCGGCTTGCCCCCGTAGTCAGTTACATCCTTCCCATATAGGGGAAGGCTTGGTTAGGGTGGATGTCTCTTTTAGTTCTTTTCTCTGCGCCAGAGAAAAGGACAATACCTTTTGGTTCTTTTCGAAAAGAACGACAATAACCGAAGGATGGACACGGCCAAAATTCTTTATCGGCTACGCAGAGAGAAAGCGAAATATGAATGATTTAATAATACATAAGATTTAGTGAAAAGGTTATTGTATGTTGTTGCTCTGGTGGCGGGGATGATTCCTGCCACAGCGGGGGCACAGGGGGTGTTTGAAGCGGGGGAGGAACCCCGGACTGTGAGGACGAACGGGTTCTGGCAGGACTGGTTCGTACAGGCGGGACTGGACATGACGCTGCAGAACCCGTATGGCTATGACTTCTCGAAGGTGTTCCCCAACGGCAAGACGTTCGGACTGGACGTGGCGGCGGGAAAGTGGTTCTCGCATCAGGTGGGATACCGGGTGAAGTTCAACTGGGAGAACAGACTGCCGCTGCTGAAGAATGACCATGCGAACTGGCTGGCGCCCTTTGACCAGCCTGGGGTGAACAGGGACAAAGGCGGGTATATCGCACTGTATGCTGACGCGCTGATGAATCTGCACAACCTGTTCGGGGCGTATAGGGCTGACAGGACGTGGAACGCGAGCCTGTATCCGAGGATCGGCGTGAACTATAACTTCGGTGTGAGCAAGGGGGCACTGCTGGCGGGTGTAGGTGTGCTGAATACGTATCGGCTGAGTGACAGATGGAGCCTCTATGGCGATATCGCGTATATCATGACGGGGAGTGGATTCGTGGGGTCTGAGAAGGTGGAAGGCACTGGAACGGGCTCGAACTCGAATGGATACCTGACGATCGGCATTGGAGCGCAGGTGGCGCTGGGGAAAATGAAAAGGGCGGAGAATGAGAAAACATATGCGCCTGTTCAGACCACCCCTACCCCTCCTAACTTAGGAGGGGAAGAATTGGCGGAGAATGAGAAATCATATGCGCCTGTTCAGACCACCCCTACCCCTCCTAACTTAGGAGGGGAAGCCATGGCGGGGATATGCCCTCCTAACTTAGGAGGGGAAAGCGCTGGGGTGCTGACGAACGGGATATGGGACAACTGGTTCGTGCAGGTGGGTCTGGACATGAGCCTGATGAATCCTTACGGCTGCAACTTCTCGAAGGTGATCCCGAAGGGTATGACGTTCGGACTGAACGGGGCTCTGGGAAAATGGTTTACGCCTGAGTTCGCGCTCAAGGCACGTGTGCAGTGGGAGAACGGACTGATTCCGAACAACGGCGTGGAATGGCTGCCGCCTGCTGACGACCCGAAGCAGAACTATAAGAAGGGGGGACTGGCGACGATCGCCTTCGACGCGATGCTGAACCTGACGAATGTGGCGGCTGGCTATGACCCTGAGCGGAAATGGCATACCACGGGGTATGTGCGTGCCGGCATCATCACGCAGTTTGTGGTGGGTTCGGCCTCTCCCCTGGCTGGCGCTGGACTGGAGGAGACATACAGACTGAATGACCGGCTGAGCCTGTTCGGGGCCCTGGGATATCAGGTGTCGACGAGTGAGGGTCTGGGATATGGTACGACGGGTATGGATGTGGCGGCTGGCAGCAATGGCTTCTTTGACATCGACTTCGGCATCCGGTATGACTTGGGGAGGAACCGGTTCTATCGGGATGAGGTGACGAAGCGGGAAGCGTATTCGCAGCCTGTGGCAGGTCATAACTGGCCCAGGTTTGCGGTGAACACGCTCGCATCGGTGGGTGTGGGCTTCGCGCTGAAGACGGCCCTGAAGAAGATGGTGAAGGAGGAGCGTCCGGACCACTCGGACAAGGAGTCGTTCCCCTCGGGGCATGCCACCATGGCGTTTGCTGCTGCGCGGTCGATAGATAAAGAGTTCAGGAAGGAGAGTATCTGGATCCCGATAGCGGGCTATGCGGCTGCCACGGCCATCGGCGTGGAGCGTGTGGCCAGTGACCGGCACCACTGGTATGATGTGGTGGCCGGGGCTGGACTGGGCATCGCCTCGGCGGAGTTGACGTGGTGGCTTTCGGATATGCTCTTCCCGCAGCGGAAGTATGGTGTCGCCATCGGCACTTCGGGAAACACAATAGATGTGACGGTGGGGTTGTGATTGTGGCTGATGATTGGCAGCCACAATCAAAATATGGTAATATGAGTTATGGGGAGAAGTTGGAGATCAACTTCTCCCCTTTTTTTGCATAATATCTTACTTGTCCTCCGGACGGAGGAGGGCTTCTGCAGGGTTTTCCCTGCAGGGAGCAAAATCTCCTTGTCATCCCTCTCTCCCCTGGAAGGGAAGGGGAAACTGTATTCTCTTACTTTCTTGCGTCCCGTTGGTAGCAAGCGTCACCCTTCGGGATGCCGAGCGCTTCGGCGCGAAGAAAAAGAAGCGTTTTTCTCTTACTTTCTTCGGCGCGAAGAAAGAAGCAAAGTTTAGAGTCCCTTGATAAGGGACGGCTATAATGCAGGGATCCCCTGCAGGGGTCACAACCACCTTATCCTCCTTGTCCTAAGGAGGATCTCGAACCACTCTCCAAGCCTCTCGCCAATCGTTGGCAAGAGGATGTAACTGACTCCGGGGGCAAGCCGCCCTGCGTCAGGGGTTTGGTATGGCTCGCAAAGCCTGTGCCCTTCGGGCGAGCCATGGTCTTTTACACCTCTCCCCCGGCCCCTCCCCTGGAAGGGAAGGGGTGGCTGCGCACAGAAGAATAGAACACCCTACCAATACAAACAGGAAACCTAGATCAGAATAGGAGGCCTAGTTCTGATAGGAAACCTAGATCAGATAAAAAACCTTTCCTGCGCCTATGTGTGTCTCTTTCCTGCGGTTCGGTGAGCCCCTTTCCAAGGGGCGGCGCAAGCAGGGATGTAGACAACCATGGCGAACCCGAAGGGCGAAAGCCTGAGAGCCATACCAAAACTCTGACGTAGGGCGGCTTGCCCCCGGAGGCAGTTACATCCTTCCCATATAGGGGAAGGCTTGGTTAGGGTGGATGTCTCTTTTAGTTCTTTTCTCTGCGCCAGAGAAAAGGACAATACCTTTTGGTTCTTTTCGAAAAGAACGACAATACCGGAAAGAAGAAAAAACTGGGAAAAAGTTGCAAATATCAAATTTATGGTGTATTTTTGCAGACGGAATAATGGTTTGCGAATGATGAGAACAATAAAAAGGCTTTTTATATTGACTATTCTCTGGATGGGGATGGGCTGTGGGGTCTGGGCCAAGACACTGGCGACGAAAAGTCAGACGACTGCCATTGACAGGAAGAAGATGGTGGTGCTGGCTGATCCGCACGTGATGGCTCCGGAACTGCTGGTGAATAAGGGTACGGCATGGGACACCTATCTGGAGGGACAACGGAAACTGGAGGACTACAGCCAGCGTCTGTTTGACGATATGATCGAACGTATCAAACAGGATATTCGTCCCGGACTCGTGCTCATCCCGGGTGACCTGACGAAGGACGGGGAGCAGGTGAGTCACCAGTACGTGACCGGTAAACTGGACGAACTGAGAGCCATGGGCATACGGACGCTGGTGATTCCAGGCAATCACGACCGGGGTGCCAACTCCAATGCGGTGTATTACGACGGGGCGAACACCACACCGGCAGCGGTGGCAACGAAGGAGTGGTTTGCCGCTCAATATGAAAACTACGGCTACGGGACCAGTTCGGAGCGGGAAAGCACGACGCTGACCTATGCCTGTGAGCCGTTGAAAGGACTGGTGGTGATCGGCATCGACTCGGGTACAGACGGGATCGTGTCAGGGACTACCCTGAACTGGGTGGTGAAGAAGGCGACGGCTGCCAGAGAGAGCGGGAAGAAGGTGATCGCCATGATGCACCATCCGCTGATACCGCACTTCACAGGCGTCGACAACTTCGTGGCGACATCAGTGGTAGTGAACTACGAGACGGTGCGTAACGCCCTGGCTGACGCTGGCATCCGTGTGGTGTTCACCGGGCATTTCCACACCTCCGACATCGCCAAGGACTGGAATGCCGACAAGACCAAAGAGATCTATGATGTGAATACGGGTTCGCTGATCTCATACCCCTGTGACTATCGGGAGGTTACCCTGAGTGCAGACCTGTCGGAGATGTCGATCACCACGGGTCACAGTACCGCCATAGCGGCAGAGACGGCCAAGGAAAGGCTCAGGAGTGCTGCGGAGGATCAGATAGCCAAAAGGGGTACGGCCTATGCCCTGATTGCGCCTGCTGCGGCTCAGGCCTTTATCTTTCATGCCGAGGGGAATGAGAATGATAACGAGGAGGCTGCCAATACCCTCACGAACCTGGTGGCTGTCACCAATCTGGGGAAGGCGTTGTTAGGTGAAGCGAAGGCACAAAAACTGTTAGACATGGCGAACAGCATGTTGCAGGACAAGAGTCAGTATGGTACGGACCGTGAGGATCAGACGAATGACCTGACACTGACGATCAAACTGGCTGATTTGGCGGGGGATGTCAATGGGGATGATGTGGTCAACGTGGCTGACATCGTCGAGATCATCAGACGCCAGGGGCATCAGGTGAAGGAGCAGGAGATTGCGGCGATTCTGAGTATTATCATGAAGGAACCATAGGGTCATAACCAACTTTTTCTCCTTGTCATAAGGAGAGTTTCTTTTTTTTCTTCGGTGCGAAGAAAGAAGCGTTGTTTCTTACTTTCTCTGGCGCAGAGAAAGAAGCAAAGAGACATCCACCCTAACCAAGCCTTCCCCTATATGGGAAGGATGTAACTGACTTCGGGGGCATGCCGCCCTGCGTCAGAGGTTTGGTATGGCTCGCAAAGCCTGTGCCCTACGGGCGAGCCATGGTCTTTTACACCTCTCCCCCGGCCCCTCCCCTGGAAGGGAAGGGGTGGCTGCGCACAGAAGAATAGAACACCCTACCAATACAAACAGGAAACCTAGATCAGATAGAAAGCCTAGTCCAGATAGAAAACCTAAATCAGATAGGAGGCCTAGTTCAGACAGGAAACCTAAATCAGATAGGAGGCCTAGTTCAGACAGGAAAACTAGTACTGATAGAAAGCTAGTCCAAATAGGAAACCTTGTTCAGACAGAAAACATAGTCCTGATAGGAAAATTAGTTCAGACAGAAAAACTAGTCCAGATAGGAGACATTTCCTGCGCCTGGTTGTGCCCCTCTCATGCGGTTCGGTGAGCCCCTTTCCAAGGGGCGGCGCAAGCGGGGATGTAAAAAATCATGGCGAACCCGAAGGGCGAAAGCCTGAGAGCCATACTAAAACCCTGACGTAGGGTGGCTTGCCCCCGGAGGCAGTTAAGCCTCCCCATATAGGGGGAGGTTTGGAGGAGGTGGATGCTTCTTTGCTTCTTTCTTCGCGCCGAAGAAAGTAAGAGATAAAGCCTCCCCATATAGGGGGAGGTTTGGAGGGGGTGGATGCTTCTTTGCTTCTTTCTTCGCGCCGAAGAAAGTAAGAGATAAATGTTACTAAAATGCTGTCAAGGTATAGAGATACACGACAGCAGCAGGGACAGCCATGAGCGTGGAGTCGAAGCGGTCGAGCATGCCTCCATGACCTGGCAGGATATGACCAGAGTCCTTGATGCCGAGGGTACGCTTGAAGAGCGATTCCACCAGGTCTCCCCAGGTACCGAAGATGACGACAACGAGGCCGAGACCGACGAACTCTATCGAGGAAAGAGGAAGGAGGAAGGAGGAAGGAGACATGATTAAGGGCAGGAGGTGAGGGATGGCCAGGGCGACGAGGATGACCAGGATGCCACCACCGACGGAGCCCTCCCAGGACTTACCCGGAGAGATGCGGGGGAAGAGTTTATGCCTGCCTAACAGGGAACCACAGATGTAGGCCCCGGCATCGTTGATCCAGAGGAACACGAAGACTGACAGGGGGATCGTCCAGACGTAGTGAATGCCTTCGGCATCAGACTGGAAGGCGAGGACGTTCAACAGCGAGAACGGCACGGCAATATAGAGTTGCCCCATCATGGTATAGGCCCAGTCGTGGACAGGGTCTTCCTGCTTCAGATAGAGTTCGGACACCATCAGGTAGATGAGTGTGACCAGATAGGGAACGAAGACCGCCGGTGGTGTCATGCCACTGCAGAAGCCAGCCATCGCCAGGAAGAAATAGACACCTGCGACGGTGGAGATCATCTGATTGACAGCGACGCCCTCACGGTCGTTCACCAGACCGGTGAACTCCCAGATGGTCAGGCCTGTGACAAGGGCGAACAACAGGATCATCGCCTCCGGACGAAGGAAACTACTCACGATTGCGGCTACGAAGAACACCGCTGTTATTGTTCTAATAATGAAATTATTCATATACTCTCTTTTTTTGTTTATAGTTTAAAGTTTATAGTTTATAGTTTACAGTTTATAGTTTACAGATGATTACTTCTAAAGACAGAACAATCTCATCCTACAGCCCTTTCGAGTGGCTTGCCAGGTTATCATCTATAAACTATAAACCATAAACTATAAACTTCTTATTCTTCTTTCTTTTCTTTCTCGTCGTTTTCCTCTTTTCCCTTTCCACTTTCCTCTTCAGGAGTTTGCGCAGCAAGTTCCTTGGCGCGCTCCTCGGCCATACGTTCGGCATCGGCACGCATCTGGGCCTCAAGGAGTTCCTCGGCACGGGAGGTCCAGGGACGCTTGCCGAAGATGCGCTCGACATCCTCGGCGAAGATCACCTCACGGTCGATGAGCAACTGGGCCAGTTGGGCGTGGCCTTCCTTGTGCTCGCTGAGGATACGCTTGGCACGATCGTACTGCTCGTTGATCATACGCAGCACCTCGTCGTCCATGATCTTGGCGGTCGTCTCAGAGTAAGGCTTCTGGAACTGGTACTCGGCATTGTTGTAGTAGCAGATGTTGGGCAGTTTATCACTCATGCCGGCAAATGCAATCATGCCGTATGCCTGTTTGGTGGTTCGCTCCAGGTCGTTCATGGCACCCGTGGATATCTGGCCGATGAACAGTTCCTCTGCGGCACGACCTCCCAGGAGGGAGCACATCTCGTCGAGCATGGCCTCCTTGGTCTGGAGCACACGCTCCTCGGGAAGATACCAGGCGGCACCCAAGGCCTGACCACGAGGTACGATGCTCACCTTCACCAAAGGATTGGCGAACTCCGTGAACCATGAGATGGTGGCATGACCTGCCTCGTGGATGGCTATCGAGCGCTTCTCGGCCTCGGTCATCACCTTCGTCTTCTTCTCCAGACCACCGATGATACGGTCTACGGCATCGAGGAAGTCCTGTTTCTTCACGGCCTGTGAGTTATGACGGGCGGCTATCAGGGCTGCCTCGTTGCAGACATTGGCGATATCGGCACCCGAGAAGCCTGGTGTCTGACGGGCGAGGAAGTCGATGTCGACGCTGTCGTCGGTCTTTACAGGTTTCAGATGCACCTTGAACACCTCCTTGCGCTCGTTGAGGTCTGGCAGGTCTACGTGGATCTGACGGTCGAAACGTCCAGCACGGAGCAGGGCTGAGTCGAGCATGTCAGCACGGTTCGTGGCAGCGAGAATGATCACCCCCGAGTTCGTGCCAAAGCCGTCCATCTCCGTCAGCAGGGCATTCAGCGTGTTCTCACGCTCATCGTTGCCACCCATGGCAGGATTCTTCGAACGGGCACGGCCTACGGCGTCGATCTCATCGATGAAGATGATACAAGGCGACTTCGACTTGGCCTGCTGGAACAAGTCACGAACACGAGAGGCACCCACACCGACGAACATCTCCACGAAGTCGGAACCCGACATCGAGAAGAAAGGCACGCCAGCCTCACCGGCCACCGCCTTCGCCAGGAGCGTCTTACCCGTTCCCGGAGGACCAACGAGCAGGGCGCCCTTGGGGATCTTACCACCCAGTTCGGTATATTTCTGAGGATTCTTCAGGAAGTCCACAATCTCCTGGATTTCCTGTTTGGCACCTGCCTGACCAGCCACGTCCTTGAACGTGATGCCCAGGTCGCCGCCCTTCTCATACATCTTCGCCTTCGACTTGCCGACGCTGAACACACTGCCACCGCCGCCCATGCCGCCACCACCCATGCGGCGCATGAAGAACATCCACAAGGCGATGAGCAGGATGATGGGGAACATGTTGTAGAAGATCATGTTCAGGAAGTCGTTCTCCTTACGGTTCTCATAGGTATAGTCGCCCGTGAAGGTCTTGGCCTCCTTGGCCTGGTTGATATACTCCTCCACCTGGTCGATAGAGCCGAACTCCACCTCGACATAGGGATCCTTACCCGTCTGCTGGGCACCCTGATGGAACACATCGCGGATGTGTTCAGGCTTGACGTACATCTTCAGGTTGCCCTGCGTCTTGTTGATCACAATCTTCGAGGCATAGCCATGGTCGATCATCGACTTGAAGTCTGAATAGGTGGCAGTACGACTGACACTGCTGTTCTGTGGTCCTCCACTGGAGAAATACAACAGTCCTAATGCTAAGATGGCAATGGCATAGATCCAGTTCATATTGAACTTGGGCATGTTCATCTTCGGACCGTTTCCGCTGTTTTGTATATTGTTCTTGTCCATACTTTTTTATTGTTTACAGTTTATTGTCTATGTTTATGGTTTAAAGTTTATAGTTTATAGATGATAACCTGGCAAGCCACTCGTAAGGGCTATAAGATGGAACTATTCTACCTTTAGAAGTAATCATCTATAAACTATAAACTTTAAACTATAAACAAAAAACATAAACTAAAATTAATCCAAATCCTCGATTCTCGTGAGTTCTGCATCCTCCCAAAGGTGTTCCAGGTCATAGTAGGCCCTCACGTCGGGCAGGAAGATGTGTACCAGGGCATCGCCATAGTCCATGGCCACCCACTGTGCATTCTCCAGTCCTACCACATGCATGGGTTTCTCCTTCAGCCGCTCACGGCATATATCGCCCACCGACTCGCAGATGGCCTCCACCTGCGTGGGTGAGTTGCCCTCGCAGATGATGAAGTAGTTGCTGATGCTGCCATCAATCTTGGTGAGGTCAGCGACAACGATGCCACTGCCTTTTTTTTCTTGTATCGCTTCTGTTATGGTCTTTACCAGTTCGTTCATATATATTAATAATGTATTGAGTGTGCAAAGGTACAATAAAAAAGTGGAAAGTGGAGAGAGGAAAGTGTAAAAAGTGAAAAAAAAGCGCTTTTTTATAAATTTTCCTCTTAAAATTTTGTCAATTCGAGAAAAAGCACTACCTTTGCACCCGCAATTGAAGGAACAAGGGTGTTCCGGATGGCAATTGACATTGGGGTATGGTGTAATGGTAACACTACAGATTCTGGTCCTGTCATTCTTGGTTCGAGTCCGAGTACCCCAACAAAGGAAATCGCTAAGTCGCTTAGAGAAAAGCACTTAGCGATTTTTTTCAGATTTCTGTTGAACCAATAATTCATTGAGGTTTTTCCGAACCTATTTCCTGAACCTCTCCTCTATGCTCTGGAAGATGACGAAGAGGCTGGGCACGATGAACAGCAGTGCCACGGTGCCGATGAGCATGCCACCGATGACTCCCACACCTAACGAATGGTTACCATTGGCTCCTACACCTGTAGCAAGGGCCAGTGGCAACAGGCCGAAGACCATCGTCAGGGAAGTCATCAGAATCGGGCGCAGACGTACGGCAGCAGCATCGAGGGCAGCCTCGACGATGCCCATCCCCTGACGTCGGCGTGTGGAGGCATATTCGGTGAGCAGGATGGCCGTCTTCGACAGTAAGCCGATGAGCATGATCAGTCCCGTCTGCATGTAGATATTGTTCTCCAGTCCCCAGAGTTGGGCAAAGAGGAAGGATCCTGCCAGTCCGAAGGGTACACTCAAGATGACCGCCAGAGGGATGAGGAGGCTCTCGTAGAGGGCGCAGAGGATGAGATAGATGAAGATGATGCAGATGACGAAGACCAGGGTAGTGGTGTTCTGTGCAGAGGCCTCCTCACGCGTCATACCGCCAAACTCATAGCCATAGCCCTCGGGCAACACCTCGGCGGCAGTCTGACGGATGGCCTCAATAGCCTGACCACTGCTGTAGCCTTCAGCAGCCGTCCCTCCCACCTGTATCGACGGGAAGAGGTTGAAGCGTGAGAGAGTCTCGGAACCATAGATACGCGTCAGTGTGACATACTGTCCGATGGGAGACATCTCGCCACTGGCTGTTCGCACGAAGATATTGTTGAGCGACTCCTTGTCGAGACGATACTCGGGAGAAGCCTGTACCATGACCCGATAGAGTTTGGTGAAGCGCACGAAGTTAGAGGCATACGAACCGCCGATATAGCCACTCAGGGCAGACAGCACCTCACTAGGAGAGACGCCACGGCGCTTGCAGAGAGCCGCATCCACCTCTAGCCGATACTGGGGATACTTCAGCGAGAAGTTGGTAAAGGCACGACTGATCTCCGGACGCTCGTTCAGGGCAGCAATGAGGTGGTTCGTCTGCGCAAGCAACTCGTCGATGGTGCCTCCATGCTTATCCTGGACGTGTAATTCGAAGCCATTGATACGTCCGAAGCCCGGCAGCATGTTCTGTGTATTCACCTGTATCTTCGCCTTAGTGATATCAGCCGTACGGCGGTAGATCTCATCCACGACACTCTGCACGTCGTCTCCCCTACCCTTGCGCTCGTCCCATTTCTTCAGCTTCAGGGTGAAGTTACCATTCGATGACGACTGTTCGAAGTTGTTGCTGTTGCCAGCGATGAGCGAGTAGATGCGTAGTTGCGGCAGGTCCTTGATACGCTCTTCCACCTCTTTTAATATCTGATAGGTCTGTTGCAGGCTGCTGCCTGGTGAGGCCTGCACATTGATGAACACGGTACCCATGTCCTCGTTGGGCACCAGTCCCGTCTTCGTGGTGCGCATCATCCACACCAGGGCGACGACAGAGAGCACGACAAGCCCGACAGAGAGCCAGCGACGGGGAATCGTGACAGCCACCGCCTGCTTATAATGGTCGAGCAAGGCATTGAATCCGGCGTTGAAACGACGAAGTACACCATGGCCCCGTCCTTTCTTTGCTTCTTCACTCTCTACCCGATTACTCCTCATAATCAGCGCACTCAGTGCCGGCGAGAGCGTCAGGGCATTGAAGAGCGAGATGCCCACAGCGATGGCCATCGTCAGTCCGAACTGCGTATAGAAGGTACCCGTGACACCGCTGATGAAGCAGACTGGCACAAAGACGGCCATGAACACCAGCGTCGTGGTAATCAGCGCAGAGGTAATGTCGTGCATGGCCTCTTCGGTAAGTGAATCTTCACTCTTCACTCTTAACTCTTCACTCTCCAGTTTGGTCTGCACGGCCTCCACCACCACAATGGCATCATCGACCACCGTACCGATGACCAGCACAAGGGCGAAGAGCGTCAGCATGTTCAGGGAGAAGCCGATGGCATAGATGACAGCCAGGGTGGCCACGAGCGACACGATAATGGCGACAGCCGGGATGATCGTGGCACGCCAACTCTGCAGAAAAAGGAACACCACGAGGATGACCAGCACCAGTGCCTCGAAGAGGGTCTCCACCACACTGGCGATAGAGGCATCGAGGAAATCCTTCTTCGACTCGATATCCTCGATGACAACCCCAGGAGGCAACGACTGGCGGATGTCCTCCACCTCACGATCTATCTGCTTGATGATCTCATTGGCGTTCGACCCCGCCACCTGGTTGATGGAGATATTCACCCCAGGGCGTCCATTCGTCTCTCCAATGATATTGTAGTTCTGTGAACCCAGTTCCACTCGAGCGATGTCGCCGATGCGCAGTACATCGCCATTGGGCAGTGAGCGCACAACCATCTGTTCGTAGCCCTGTTCCTCCTCATAGCGTCCACGGTATTTCAGCACATACTGAAAGGTGTTCTGGCTCTCAGCACCCAGCGTACCCGTGGCCACCTCCACGTTCTGTTCGTTGAGTACCTGTGTGATATCAGAAGGCGTCAGTCCGTAGCGGGCCATCTTCAAGGGATCGAGCCAGATGCGCATGGAGTAGTCTGCCCCCATCACATTCACCTCACCGACGCCAGGAATACGGCTCAGACGCGGTTCTATGTTGATCTTCGTATAGTTGGCCAGAAAGGCCCTGTCGAAGGTGCTGTCGGGACAATAGACCGACAACTGCTTGATATTCGACGTCTGTCGCTTACGCACCGTGAGTCCACTCTTCACCACATCACTCGGCAGGCGCCCCTGTACGGTGGCAGCCCGATTCTGTACGTTCACCATCGCCATATTGGGATCGGTGCCCTGCCGGAAGAAGATGCCGATGGAGGCAGTTCCATTGTTTGAGGCCGTCGAGGTCATATACATCATACCCTCCACACCGTTGATGGCCTCTTCGAGCGGTACGACGACGCTCTTCTGTACGGTCTCGGCATTGGCACCAGTATAACTGGCCATCACCCTCACCGTAGGCGGGGCAATCTCGGGGAACTGCTCGAGAGCCAGACGACTCAGTCCGATGATGCCCACCAGCACCATCAGTACGGAGATAACCCCCGACAGTATCGGTCTGTCTATGAATGTCTTGACGTTCACCTTTTCACTTTTTCACCTTTCACCTCCACTCCCTCTTTCAGCAGTCCGGCACCCTCGGCGATAATGGTATCGCCCACACTAAGGCCTTGTTCCACAATATATTCGCGTCCATTGTTATGAGAGAACAACGTAACAGGGGTGGCTTTCGTCTTACCGTCGATGACACGGTAGACAAAAATACGGTTCTGCAACTCATAGGTAGCCTCTTGCGGGATGACAATACAGTCCGTACGATGAGCCGGCACTACGATGGTAGCACTGCCACCATTTTGCAACAGATGAGCACGGTTGGGGAAGGTGGCACGCAAAGTGACGGCTCCCGTCTGCGTATCGACGGTACCACTGACAGCGGTGATCCGTCCCGTCTCACCATAGTCCTGGCCATTGCTCAGGCGCAGATTCACGGCTGGTGCCTTCCTGATGAAGTCAGACACAGAACCATATTGTGCTACGAGGTCGAGAACCTGTTTTTCGGTCATGCTGAAGTAGGCAAACGACTCACTGTCGTCAGCCACGGTGACCAAAGGCTCGGTAATACTGCTACTGACAAGCGAGCCCACATGCCAGGGGATCATCGATGCCACCCCACTCACCGGACTCTTCACCTCGGTATACCCCAGGTTGTTGCGGGCATTCACCTCCTGTGCCTTGGCCTGTGCCAGTGCTGCTTCAGCCTCCAGCAAGGTATTGTGCATGGTCTCCACGCTGACGCCACCCACCACATGACTCTCCAGTAAGGTCTGCTCGTGCTGGTAGTTCATGCGTGCCGTGGCCAGACGGGCCTCAGCACTCTTACGTGCTGCCACGGCCACCTCTAAGGCAGCACGGTAAGGCACCTGGTCGATGATGAAGAGCGTCTGGCCCTTGCGTACCATCTCGCCCTCGCCAGTCAGGATACGGGTGATACACCCCGACACCTGGGGCCGCACTTCCACGATCTGCCGTCCTGTCAGCCGGGCACTATACTCCTGAGAGAGCGTCATATCCTTGCGCCCCACCACCATCGTCTTATACTGAGCAGTAGCCTGCGTCTTTTTCTTCCCTTCACCACACGATATCATCAACAGGAAAGACACAAAGGCACATAAAATCACTGCGCTATTATTTTTCGTCATGCCATCACGGTTGTTTAGTTCTGGCTGCAAAGTTACAAATAAAAAGTGAAGTGAGGAAAGCGGAAAGAGGAAAGCGGAAGGATATCCCTACGTTTTTTAGTATAATTAACGCATCTGATCCTTGTTGACCATGGCAGCTACGCACGAATCCGACCATACATTCTCGGCCGTTTCCACCATATCGATGATGGTATAGATGGGCAGAATGACACCCAGGATGGCGACGGGAGCGCCAATGCCCGACATCAGCGAGAGGGTGAGGAAATAGCAGCCCATGGGCACACCCGCATTGCCTACAGCAGAGATGACGGAGATGAGTATCCACAAGAGAATGGTTGTCAGCGTCAAGGGCATGCCACCATTCTGCATCACGAAGAGCGAGGTGACGAGGATAAAGGCTGCACAGCCGTTCATATTGATCGTGGTGCAGATGGGCAGCACAAAGCGGGCGATATTCTTCTTGACACCCAGACGATTCTCGGCGGTATCCATCGTCACGGGCAGCGTGGCAGCACTGCTCTTGGTGAAGAGGGCCATCAGCACGGCAGGCATCATGCGCCCCAGCACATGGACGGGGTTCAGTCCTCGTGCCAGCAGGAACAGCGGCAATACGACGAAGAACTGTATCACATTGCCACCCAGCACCACCAGCACATACTTGCCGATGCTGTCGGCTACGACACCTGCCGACACCTGGGCCGACAGTTGGGCTGAGAAAGCCACGATGCCCAGGGGCAGCGTCCAGATAAGGCCGCGAATCAGCAGGAAGAGCAGCTCCTGAAGTCCCAACAACCCTTTCACGACGACAGCCTTATTCTCGGATTCAGGCAACTTCGACAGTCCGATGCCGATGGCAAAGGCCAACAGCAACAGCGAGAGCACATTGCCTTCGAGGAATGGCTTGACGATATTGTTGGGGATGATGCTAAGCAAGTGATCGCTATAGGTCACGTCGGGTCCTTGTGCAGCGGCAGCCCCGCAACATTCAAGTGCAGTTCCTGCAGGTAGATTGCTTGGAGCGATAAGTACATAGAGTATAGCTCCAACAGCAGCTGCAGCGATGGTGGTGAGTAGGGTATAGGTGAGCGTGCGGCCGAAAATCCTGCCAGAGCCCTTCGAACCGAAGGTGGCAAAGGTCGTGATGACTGCCAACACAATCGTTGGCACCGCCAGCAACTGGAATAGTCGCGTATAGACCGTCGCCACGAAATTCATCACCTCGTCGAGCCATCCAAGCCCGAGTAAACCTAATATTGCGCCTACTACGAGTGCGCCAATCCAAATCACTGTTGTCTTCATCGCTGCAAAATTAAGCATTTAATCTGAAAGTCCGGTTACAAAACCGTAAAACTTTGAAGTGCAAGCCGATTACTTGTGTGTCTGACGCCATGTGTGGGCGTAGTCAATGACAGCCCGGAGCTTCTCCCAGTCGGTGGTGCCAGGCACGGTGCAGTCAGCACCCAAGATAAAGTTTGGTGATGCATTTTCCAGCACCTTGTCAACTTCTGCCTTGGCCTCCTCAATGCTGCCATTGGCTATGACACCCAGCCGCTCCAAACCGCCGAAGATAGGACGACCGAAACGCTGCTGAGCTTCCTTGAGATTCAGAGTTGAACCATCGGAGAATTTCAGGGGGACGTTGATGATGCTGGCGGGGTAGTCGGCATAGGCATAGAGAGCCTCTGCATTTTTATAGGGTGTGCCATAGTCGCAGATGTGAAGGATGTTGATCTCACCGATCTCATTGGCTACTTCAGATACATATTTATCCCATTCGCGCACCTGTTCTTTCCAAATCTTTTCAGGCAGTGAATGACCATCACCACCCTGACTTGATACGTAGAAGCCGTCAGCACCAGCCTTGCGTGCAGCGCGGAGGTAGTTCTCAATAGAGAGTGCGAGATTCTTGATGGCTTTTCCGAAAGCCTTGGGGTCTTCTGCAATCAGTTTTTTGAAGGCTTTACCGCGTCCTAAGGTCTGATGGGCTAATGCCAATGGCGAATAGACGGTGGGCAGCACGAACGCTTCAGTACCAAACTCGCGGGCCAGATCTGCGATAACAGCGACTTGTGGGGCGAAGAAGTCCTCGCCATAGACGGGAACCTTTTCCCAGTCCTTGCCACTATTAATCTCTACTTTGGGAACGGCTATCTCGTAGAATACCTTCACAAAGTCCATATTGGTTGCCTTATAGAAGGCTTTGTGGTCATCCACGGCCTTACGTCCCAGTTTATTCTCAAAATGGAGGAAGAAAGCGGCAGGTACGTATTCGTTGGGCCGACTCTGGTCGAGTACCTGAAGGATACGTTCACGGCTGTTCACCTGAGAGGTTTGTGACTGGGCATTAACTGCCTGACTTGAAAGGGCGGCCAAAGCTACGATGGCCAAAGTTGATTTAACTAACTGTTTCATAATGTAATGTTTTGATTTTTTTATTTCTAATGATTTCATTCTATTCAAAGCTACTATCATAAGGACCGTCGCCGGTTTCGCCGCTATACCCCCAGTTCTGTTTGAGGTTCGGGTTCAAGATCACTTGTTCCTGTGGTAAGGGCAGCAGGTAATTACGTTTAGAGACATTCTGCAGTTTCAGTTTCTCTGAGGCAGGCGTATGCTCTTTCACATATTTCACAAGGATATGCCAACGGATGAGGTCAAACCAACGCTGTCCTTCGAGGATGAACTCCAGTCGGCGCTCCTCTCTCAATTGTTCACGGAATGCTTCTTGCGACAAACCGCTCAATTCAAGTGCTGAGCCATCGGATGGCGACTGCTGGATATGGAGATAAGGACTCCAGTAAGCACGGCGGCGAACCTCGTTGATGGCCTCATAGGCAGCTGCCGTAGGACCGTTGAGTTCATTCTCTGCCTCAGCCTTGATTAGCAGTACTTCGGCATAGCGGATGATAACGGTATTGGTGGAGTGACCAGCCGCATTGCCCGAAGAAGCAGGATTCGCGAAGTTGAGCGAGTCGATATACTTACGGAAGCGGGGCACGGTAAAGACAAAGTCGGTACCGGTGTTCGGATTATAGATACGCTTGGCCCACGAGCCGTCGCGACGCTGATCCTTGGCATCGCTCTCTTCGTAATAGCGGTCACTGGTGGCCAGCAGCACTGGTTCGGCATCACTCCAGTTGGTAGCGAAGGTGCAATGTGCAGTGATATTGCCATTCACTGTGCGGTCGTGCTCGATAGAGAAGATATGTTCTGGGCCATTCTTCTTATCCACCGACCAGTTGTCGATAAACTTGTCAATTAAGTGGTACTTGCCAGAGCTGATGACCTTCTGTGCATAGCTGATGGCTTTCTGATAGTAGTCGCGCTGGTTGGCCTTACCTTTCTCGCTGCTGGTCTGTGCCCATACGAGATAAACCTTTGACAGAAGGGCTGAAGCGGCCAGCGACGAAGGGCGTGTGTCGCGGGTGGAAAAGTTGGCAGGCAGACTCTCCGCAGCAGTGAAGTCGGCAACAATCTGCTCATAGACTTCATCGACGCTGTTGCGTGGAGCACCCTCACCTTCACCATCGTGGAGCACGATGGGCACACCGCCAAAGTAGCGCACTAGGTTGAAGTACATCAGAGCACGCAGGAATCTGGCTTCGTTGATGTAGTTCTGACGGGCCTGTTCGTTGAGCCATGACGCATCATTCACCTTGTCGATGACCACATTGGCACGGTTGATGGCGGTATAATGCTCCTCCCAGGCATAGCCAACGAAGAGGTTCGTGGGTTGCACAGCGAAGTTGGAGATCTCGCGGATGTGGGCAGAGTTGGTCTGAGCACCTGCCTTCACATAGTCTGTCTGTAGGTCGTTGATATAGATACTCTGGTTGTTGAACATACCATAGAAGCCGTCCACCGTGAACTCCTGATAGATGCCATTGATGGCAGTCTCGATATCTTCCTTGCTCTGGTAGAAGTTGTCTCTGTCAATGGAACTCAGCGAGGTCTGTTCCAAGTCGGCGCAGCTTGTGAAGAGGTAAGTGGTGAGAGGCAAGAGGTAAGAGATGGCTCTTGCTGCAAGCTTATTATTAATTCTGGTAATCATAATTCTTCAATTTTTAAAGTGTGACATTGAATCCTACAAGTACAGTCTTTGACGTGGGATAAGTGCCATTGTCGATACCTTGATAGAGGGCGCTGGTCTCGTCTGATCCACTACGGTTGGCTTCAGGGTCGTAACCACTATAGGGGGTAAAGGTGAAGAAGTTCTGCAAAGAGACATATAGCCTCAGGTGGGCATCCTTTGTCAACTGTGGCACACGCAGGGTGTAGCCTAACTGGATGTTGCGTATCTTCAGGTAGCTGGCATCTTCCACGAAACGGTCGTCCGTATAGATAGAGGTGGCATTGCTGGCTTTTTGGATGGTGTTGCTGGGATTGGTGGGTGTCCAGCGGTCGGCCACCTCTGCCAGTGGATTGTAATAGTAGCCATTACCACGGTCCAAGCGGCAAGCCAATTCGTTGAAGAGCTTATTGCCATAGCTACCGCTGGCACTGATGAAGAGATCGAAGTTCTTATAGGCTACTTTGGTGTTGAATCCGTAGGTGAACTTAGGCTGGATGTTGCCCAGCACAACACGGTCCTGCTCGTTGACGACACCGTCGCCATTGACATCCTCAAATTTCGGGTTTCCTGGTTCTACAGGTGAGATGGTTTGTGCGGGCAGGCCGCTCAGATCCTCAGAACTCTGGATGATACCCTTGAACTTGTAGCCATAGAAACTGCCGAGTGGTTCGCCCACCTTGACAATCAGTGGATTGGTATAGCCGTGTGATGGGATGAAGTATTCTGCATCGCCCAGACTGGTCACCTCATTTTTGTTGTGGGCGATGTTGGCATTCACGTTCCACTTCAGGTCCTTCTTCTCGATGAGTACACCGCCGACTTCGAGTTCGACACCTTTGTTGGTGACAGAACCGATATTGCGCAGCACGGTAGAGAAACCAGTTACCTGCTCTACAGGTACATCCAACAACAGATCACTGGTTTTCTTGTAGTAAGCATCAAGGGTTACGGTCAGACGATTCTTGAAGAAACCAGTACTCAAACCCACGTTATATGAAGTGGTCGTCTCCCATTTCAGATCTGGGTTCGACTTGTTGGCAATGATATAGCTGGTAGCTCTCATGCCATCGACTACGACGGTGCGAGGAACGACATTGGCAGCAAACTGATAATCGCCAATTTCCTGATTACCTACTACACCCACTGATGCACGCAGTTGGATGAAGTCCACATGTTTACCCAAGTGGAACCATTTCTCACGGTCGATGTTCCATGAAGCACCTAATGAGGGGAACCATCCCCAGCGGTGGTCTTTTGCGAAACGGCTACTACCGTCAGCACGGAGTGTCAGGGAGGCGTTATAGCGTGAGTCGTAGCTATAATTCACACGGCCTATCCACGATTGGAGTGTAGAGATATAGTGCCCGCTTGATGAGGGATTGGTGGTTGCTGCCGCACCAATATTGTCATAGCCGGTGGCATCGTTGCTGAAACCATAGGCACTGGTGGCTATCCTGCTGCGATCGGTATATTGGGCGGTATAACCTACCAACGCCGTCAGCGAATGAACGTGCTTGAAGACGTTGCTATAGGTGGCGGTGTACTCTGTCTGCCAGACGTGTGTCTTCGACTGTCCTACGGAAGTGTAGCCGCTGTTAGCGAGTCCGTCGGAAGTATAGCTGGGTGCGTAGTAGCTCTGACGGGTGTTCGAGAGGTCGGCCCCCAGACTGGCCTTCAGTTTCAGTTGCGGAATCAGGGTCCACTCTGCGAAGCCAGTTCCGATCACACGGGTGTTCTCTGTCTCCGATTGGTAGTTCAGCATATCACTGATGGGATTCCCCACCTTACCGTTATAGATATCCACACTCGTTGGCGT